>WPCI01081562.1_pt1 | contig 144657 bp, 107 predicted proteins | sample 5399871 | NCBI WGS metagenome assembly WPCI01 (sample SAMN12869469, study PRJNA574797) | sludge metagenome | isolation source: wastewater treatment of pH7 | place: China:Beijing | collected 2019-05-20
ATGCCCTCGGCCTCGATCGCCGACAGGTGCGATAACCAAAACGCTCTGCGCTCCGACATGCTTCTGCTCCAGGGAAAAAGGAAACTGCAGCATGCACGGACCAACTCCACTTTGTAAGGATGGGGTTTGTGGAGCGCTTACCGAGTTACGACTGTTCAATGCAAGGCGCGCTTCCAGTTCCGTGACCTTCGCCTGAAGCGCAGTCAGTTGCTCGCTGAGTTCCCGAGCCAGCGTACGCAATGGCCATAGCTCGCGAATCAATGCGTCCTTCTCGGCAACGCTCAGCTTGTCAAGGTCGGGAATCGGTTCCATGTCTTTCGTTAGCACGAGGCGTGCCAGGTACCTGAGTAGTTACGCGCAGATACGCTATGTCAACAGCTTAAACTCGGAGACGGAATGGATGAGCGCTCCTTCATGGCAACATGGTGTTTATTTTTGTTGCACAGAGCATGAGGCTTTACTATATTCCAACGTCAAGAATCCATACCAGTAACTCACCATGACCTCTACTACTCCTGCATTCATTGCACTTCCAGCGCTTCTTCGTCCTGCCAATCCACTTCTGCGTGATGGACGCACGGAAGTCGTCTTCATCGATGCCGCACTGGCCAATCTGCAAACCCTGATCGACGGCATACCGGCAGGCGTGGAGATCCGCCTGATCGACGCTCGGCAGGATGGTTTTGCACAGATGGCGCTGTGGGCAGACACGCACAGCGGCTATGACGCCATCCATGTCCTGTCCCACGGTGCCGAAGCGCGCAAGCAACTAGGCAGTGCGGTCCTGACAGCCGACAACCTGAACGACTATGCACCCTTGCTGGAACGGATCGGGGACAGCCTGACCGAGGGTGGCGACCTCCTGCTTTATGGTTGCAATGTGGGTTCCGGCAATCATGGGCAGAGTTTTGTTCATGACATTGCCCGAATCACACGTGCCGACGTAGCTGCATCCGATGATGCGACGGGGGCCGTCGAAAAGGGTGGCGACGGGGAGTTGGAAGTCAAGAGCGGTCGAATCAATGTTGTACCGTTGGATCTTTCTGAAGGGTATGACGCAATTCTCGCCTTGCCTGATGGTTTGCTGGACGTTACGCCCACGACTACTCCCGGTAACTTTATTCCCGGCTTTGGTTTGTCGATCGATACGCCCGGCGTCACTGCCCAAACCGACGACCCAGCGGGCATCTACTTCAGCCATGCCGATAGCGTGCCAGGCACCTTCACGGTCAGCGCAGACGAACTGAACGTAGCCTCCTTTGATCTGACAGGACTTGCCTTTGTCAAATTTTCCCCCGTTGGAACCTTCTACTTTATGGTTACCGGCACGAAGATCGACAACAGCACGGTATCCACAATCTTTACTACAACCTGGGGCGAAACCAGCTATACATCGGGAGATTACAGCGCCTTTACGGAAATTATCCGTTTCTCAGTGACGATCACACCCGAAGATTCTGCTTATATCGATGAAAATACCTTCGACAGCTTCACGATAGCGAATGCGGTTGCTCCAGTCAGCAATACCCCGCCGGCCCTCACCGGCACGTCCACCCCAATCCTGAACGACGATGACACACTAGCGCCGTTCTCAACACACGCCTTTACCGATGCCGACAACAACGGCGGCACCATCACCATTACCTACTCCGGTGCCAACGGTGTTCTGTCAGGTGCTGGACTCACCGGATCGGCAGGCAATTACATCGTATCGGGTGCCGACCCCACGGAACTGACAAGCCGACTGCAGGCTCTGGTGTTCACGCCGACAGCCAATCAGGTGTCCCCGGGGAATACGGTCAATACGACGTTCACCCTGACCCCCAATGACGGGACCAGCAATGGCATCGCCGTCACGGTGACTGCCACCGTCACTTCAGTCAATGACGCACCGACGGATATTGCCCTGAGCAACAACGGCGTGAACCATTCGGGTGGCGTGAACGCCCCAGTGGGCACGCTATCGTCCACAGATCCAGACCCCGGGAGCAACTTCACCTACACCTTGGTCTCCGGTGCTGGCGATACCGACAACGCACTGTTCAATATCAGCGGCGCCACCCTGCGCGCCAACGATGGCTCGGCGATGACACCGGGCACCTACAGCGTGCGCATTCAAACCGACGACGGGGCGGGTGGCACCTATCAGGAGAGCTTCAGCATCACGGTGAATGATGATGTCCCTCCGGCAGCACCAGGCATTCCGGACATGGCTGCGGCCTCCGACAGCGGGATATCAGACAGCGATAACATCACCCATGTCGTCCGTCCCACCTTCTCCGGAACAGGAGCAGAAACCAATGGTGCTGTCAGCCTTTATATCGATAATGCGCTGATCGATACACTCACCGCCGATGCCTCGGGCAACTGGACGTGGACGCCATCGTCCGATCTCGCGCAAGGTATCCATAATCTGGAAGTGACCTCGACAGACGCCTCCGGGAACGAATCGGCGCGCTCCACTGCGCTGTCTTTCACCATCGACACCACCGCACCGCAACCAACCACTGGCAACACCTCCCTCAATACCGGCACAGGAACGGACGGCGCCTTCAAGATCGGTGACACCGTCACGGCAACTTGGAATGCGGCAGCAGACGGTTTTGCGGATGTGGAGAGCGTGACTATCGACTTCGCACAGTTCGGCGGCAATACGGTCAACGCCACCAATAATGGCACGGGCGTGTGGTCGGCGAGCCATGTGGTCATGGCCGGTAGCATAAATGGTGTGGCAGGCCTGAATGCAACCTTTACTGCCACAGATACGGCAGGAAACACCGCAATCCTGACCGATAACGAAAACGGCAAGCTCGACAACGTCCCACCGGGCACCCCGACTGGCACACTGGGTGTTGCCGAAAACGCCCCCAATGGAACGTCTGTTGGCACTGTTTCAGCCGCCGACGCAATCGGCTTCGCGCTCACCGACAACGCAGGCGGTCGCTTCGCTATTGACTCGGCCTCTGGCACGGTCACAGTGGCCGATCACAACCTGCTCGACTTCGAAACCAATACCAGCCATGACATTACCGTCCGAGTGACCGACAACCATGGCAACACCAGCGATCAGGTGCTCACAGTGTCGATCTTCGACGCTAACGATGCTCCCACGCTAGACCTTGACGCCGTGGCTACCGGCACCGGTCATACCACCAATTTCTATGCAGGTGGCAGCGCAGTGCGCATCGCTGCCTCTGATGCGATACTTGATGATGTTGATGCAGGCGAAATGATCGTGAGCCTGACAGCAGTGATCGACAACGCCTCCGATGGCTTCTACGAAATACTGAGCCTCGACACCACCGCAATCACAACCGCTTCTGGCGCTGGCCTGACTGCCAGCTACAACGGCGGCACGCATACACTGACCATTTCAGGCGCGGCTTCGCCCAGCATCTACCAAACCATCCTCCGCGGGATTGTCTACGAAAACACTGAGGATCCCGCCAGCATCACCAGCGGCCCCCGATCAATCACCGTCACCGCCAATGACGGCTCAGACACTGTTCAAGCAGTCAGCACGGTCGAAGTGGAGACCGCACCAATCATCACCATTACCGGTGGTACCGTGACCTTTACCGAAGATGCCGGAAGTATTTTGGCACCGAACCTGTCAGTCGCAGATCCTGATGGTGACAACATCCAAGAGTTGGTCATCACGTTGGTCAACCCGCAAAACGGTATATCGGAAAGCATCTATCTGGATAACCACTCCAGTGGAGACACGGTCGACGGCATCACGATCGGCTACACTTCAGGCCATGCCATCATCCTGAGCGGAGCGGCAAGCGCGGCAACGTACAATACCCTTTTGTCCAAGCTGTATTACAACAACACCTCCCACGCGCCTGTAGCTGCAGTTTCCCGTCTCGTTATGCTCATGGCCACCGACACCAACGGCAACACCGGCCCTTCAGCATCGTTCCCAATCAACGTGGTTTCCATCAACGACGCTCCAAGCCTGGATGTCACCACATCATCCTTGGGAACGACCGACGAAGATACAGCCAGAATCATGACAGTTTCGGACTTTCTGGGGAGCGTGACTGACCCGGATGGCGCCTCGGAGCCCACCGGAGTCGCGCTCACTGGCTTCAGCGGAAACGGCACTTGGGAATACTCTCTCGATAACGGCGCGACGTGGACCGAAACGCCAGCAACAGTGTCCGACAGTGCAGCCCTTTTGCTGCGCTCAACAGACCAAGTTCGCTATACCCCTGTGGGTGACAACGCCGAAACAGCCGGGCTTATCTACCGCGCGTGGGACCAGTCTTCCGGTGCCTCCGGAAACATCGCTGACGCCTCGAGCAACGGAGGCACATCAGCATTTTCTGCAAACACCGCAACAGCAGCCCTGATAGTCACCGACCTGAATGACGCCCCCATCCTGCCAACAGGGGGCTCATCAAGCGTCACTACCGACGAAAACACAACAGTGCAGGGTTCAGGTGAAACCCTCGCTACCGATGTCGATACCATCACCCAAAAAAGCATCGCCGTTACTGCACTTAGCGGCAATGGCAGCTGGCAATACTATATGGGCGCCGGGGTCTGGGCGGATGTTGGTACAGTCTCAGAATCTCAAGCCTTGCTACTATGGAACCTTGCCGACCTACGCTACATCCCTGATGGTGAAAACGGCGAAACAGCCATTGCCACCTACCGTGCATGGGATCAGTCGGCCGGTACGCTGCGAACCAAGGTCGACATTGCCTCTCTGGGCGGAACCGGCGGAACCACTCCTTTCTCTCTGGAAACCAATACCTTCCGCGTAATTGTTTCCGACGTCAACGATGCCCCGACCCTGTTGGACACCGCACCACTGATGGGCATCACAGGTGAGCAGACAGCCAAAACACTATCGGTCAGCGACTTTCTTGGTTCTGTGTCAGATCCTGACAACGGGTCGGTCACAGGAATTGCCCTAACCGCCTTCACAGGCCTGGGCAATTGGACGTATTCCATTGACGGTGGGACGGTCTGGCTCGATCTCCCGGTTGGTATCGCGCAAAGTACCGCACTTCTGTTACGTTCCACCGACCTGATCCGGTACACTCCGGACGGTGTCACACCCGAAACTGCCACCCTCAGCTATCGAGCCTGGGACCAAACCACCGGAGCAGTAGGCACAACTGCAGATGTCAGCACCCACGGTGGCAGCACTGCTTTCTCCGCCAACGCAGCCACGGCACGCCTGGCCGTGCTGGACATCAATTACGCCCCTACCTCCGCCAACACCACAGAGAACGTGGGCTACAACAGCAATTACACCTTCACTGCAGCTGATTTTGTTTTCAATGATCCAGATGCGGGCGACAGTCTGCATCACATCACCCTCAAGAGTCTTCCTGCCGCTGGCACACTCAGTCTCAATGGACTTGCGATCACATCAATCGAGACCGTCGTCGACATCGCAGCCCTGAACGCGGGTCAGTTCCAATTTACTCCGGCCAGCGGCGGTAGTGGGACCGGCTACGCTCACTTCGATTTCACGGTCAATGACGGCACCACCGATTCGATAGCCGCTTACACTGTCACCCTGAATGTACTCACTCCACCGGCCCCCACACCCACACCCACACCCACACCCACGCCGGAGCCGGAGCCGGAGCCCGTTATCCCACCTCAGGACGAATGGAGCCAACTGCCCGACGACGATGGCGACGGCATTCCGGAGATCGTGGAAGACTTCGTTCCAAGCCTGCCTCCCCCGAACGGGGGAGCACCCGTGACAGGTGACGGCAACGGCGATGGTATCGCCGATCGCGAACAGACCGATGTCGCCTCCACCCCCTTTCGCAACACCGAACTCGTCACACAGAATCCTGACGCTCCAATCGCTTTCGTCACCTTGGTCGCAGGCTCCAACGCCGGTGTGCCCAACGGACAAGGCACCATCACCTCCATCCAGCAACTTGACGCCCCATCAGTGGGTGACGCCCCAGGGCAACGCCCGACTGACCTGCAGTTGCCCTTGGGCCTGATCAGCTTTACTGCCACGACTGAAAACCCGAATGCCCCCAAGTCTTTCAGTCTGTTTGTTCCAGATGACATCTCGGTCAACGGTTACTGGAAGCCTACGGACAGCGGATGGGTCAATCTCGCCAGTGCTGAATACGGTGGTCAAATCGTCACTGTCGGCGACAAGACCCGACTCGACTTCATCATCACCGACAACGGCCCCTTCGATTCCGATCCCACCCCCGGCCTCATCGCGGACCCCGGAGGCCCCGGCTACAGGCTCATCACACCGCCTCCGAGCGCCGATTGTCCCTACGATCCATTCAAACCCGACACGGACGGCGATGGTATGCCCGATCATATCGAACTGGAACTGGGTTTCAACCCGACCATCAAGGACAACGATATCTTCAACAATGCTGAACTGTTCGTCCGCCAACTCTATCGCGACCTGCTCGGGCGCGAAGGGGACGCCAACGGTGTCACCCATTGGATCGAACACATCGATCAAGGCAGCACCCAAGCCGAAATCATCACCCAGTTCATGGCGAGCACCGAATTCGACACCCACGCTGGCGCCATTGTACGGCTCTACCATGCTGTGCTCGGACGCAGTGCCGACTACTGCGGCTTCAACTACTGGCTGGACCAACGCCTGAACGGACTCAGTGAACAGGACATGGGAAACGCCTTCCTGCACTCAGCCGAGTTTGCCGGCAACAACCCCATGCTTAGCGACAACGCCTACATCGACCTGCTCTACCAGAACGTACTCGGCAGAACTGCCGACCTTCAAGGCAAGCTCTACTGGATGGAGCAACTTGCCCACGGCAGTAGCCGTGGCGAAGTGCTCTACGGATTTGCCCAATCAAGCGAGTACAAGCAGGCCATGACCGACGAAGTCGCCATCGACCTGCTCTACCTCGGGCTACTCGACCGCGCCCCAGACCAACCCGGATGGGACTACTGGCATCACCAGTGGAACGAATTCGGTAGTCTCAACGACTTCTACTCAAGAGCTCTGTACTCCACAGAGCTTCATCAACGCTTTGGCGACGAACTTGAAATCTTGGGGCAGGTTAGCAATGTAACGGCAGAGGTCTAAATCAGACACGCAGGGAACAGGAGCCTGAGGCATCGATCGGCCGGCGGGATCATCAACCTCCCCGCCGGTCCCCTGCTGCAGGCCTGCACCTACCCGCCAAGCCTTGTACGCAGTTGCTCTGCATACCCCTGCAGCACTTCGAATGCCGGGTCCTTGCGTGGCCAGGAGAGGGCGATGCCGTCGTCGCCATGGCGCGGCACCACATGCATGTGAAAATGGAACACCGTCTGGTCGCCCTCGCGGCCGTTGGCCTGCAGCAGGGTAAGCCCCGGTGGGTCGAAGGCTTCACGCACGGCAAACGCCACGCGCTGGGCGGTGCGCATGGCGGCGGCGGCCTCGTCGGGGGTAAGATCGAACAGCGTGGCGGCGTGGCGTTTTACGGCCACCAGCACATGGCCGGGGTTGACCTGCCCCAGATCCATGAAGGCCAGCGTGTGTTCGTCCTCGAACACCCGGGCGGATGGAATCTCTCCGGCGACCAGACGGCAGAAGATGCACTGGCCGGGAGGTGAAGTATCAACGAACATGGGCATGGGAACGTCTCCTGTCTGGTTTTACAAGGCACCGGGGGTGACCGGAGCATCGGTCTCCTTCACTGGCACGTCGACCTTCTCGCGCTGGCGGCGTGCCAGCAGGGTATACACCGTGGGCACCACGAACAGCGTGAAGAAGGTGCCCAGCGTAAGGCCACCGACGATCACCCAGCCGATCTGCTGACGGCTCTCCGCACCGGCACCCGTCGCCAGGGCCAGCGGCACCGCCCCGAGCACCATCGCTCCAGTCGTCATCAGGATGGGGCGCAGGCGCAGCACCGACGCCTCGATGACCGCCTCGCGCATTGCTTCGCCACGATCACGCAACTGGTTGGCAAACTCGACAATCAGGATACCGTGCTTGGTGATCAGCCCCACGAGGGTAATCAGGCCGATCTGGCTATACACATTGAGCGTACCCCCGGTGACATACAGCGCCCCCAGCGCACCAGCCATGGACAGCGGCACGGTGAGCATGATGATGAAGGGGTCACGAAAGCTCTCGAACTGGGCTGCCAACACCAGATAGATGAAGGCCAGGGCGAGTACGAAGGTGAGCGCCAGGCTGGCCGAACTGCTGCGAAACTCGCGTGACTGGCCATCGTAGTCGGTGGTGTAGCCGGGGGGCAGGATGCGCGCAGCCGTAGCGTCGAGCCAGGCGAGCGCCTCGCCCATCGAAAAATCGGGCTCCAGATTCGAGCTGATCGTCACCGCCCGGCGCTGGCCAAAGTGGTTCAGCTCACGCGGGCTGACCTGCTCACGCACGCTCACCAGCGCGGACAGCGGAATCATGTCGCCGCTGCCACTGCGCACGAAAATGCCCTGAATGTCATGCGGACCTGCGCGGTTGGCGGCCTCCACCTGGACGATCACATCGTACTGTTCCCCCCCCTGCTTGTAGCGGGTCACCTGTCGCCCGCCCAGCATGGTTTCCAGCGTGCGCCCGATGACATCGACCGGCACGCCCAGATCGGCGGCACGGTCACGATCCACGTTCACCGCGAATTCAGGCAGAGTGAGCTTGAGGTCGCTGTCCGGCGATACGAAGCCGCCGTGATCACGCATCTCATCCAGAATCATATCGGTGTATCGCCCGATTTCGGCATACTCATCCGACGAGGCAATGACAAAGCTGATCGGCCGCGCGCGCGGACTCTGCCCGAAGGAGGCCGGCATCACCGCAAACGCCTGTACTCCGGGAATGTCACGCAGGCGCGGCTGCAATTCTGCGGCAATCTCGGCAGCCCCCCGCTCACGCTCGGTCCAGTCAACAAAACCCACAAAGGAGATGCCCTGGGACACCGTGGGGTTGCCACTCACCACCAGATAACGGTCCACATCGCCGGTGCTGGCATAAATCTCCTCGATCTGTCGGGCATAACGCGACATATAGTCAATCGTGGCGCCTTCCGGTCCGTTGAAGAGGGCCACCACCCGACCACGATCCTCCACCGGAGCCAGCTCGGACTTGAGCTGCCCGAGCAGGAACACTGCGCTGCCGGCAATCCCGGCAAACACCAGCATCACCAGCCAGCGCAAGCCAAGAGCCGCGTTCAGCACGCCACGGTAGCCGTTGGTGAGCCACTGCAGAAAGCCTTCGATGGTGTTGTAGAGCACGCCATGGCGCCGCTCGTGGCGCAGCAGCCGCGAACACATCATCGGCGACAGGGTGAGCGCCACAAAACCGGACACCAGCACGGCCCCTGCCAGGGTCAGTGCAAATTCGGCAAACAGCTTGCCGGTTCGCCCGCTCATGAAGGCCACCGGTGCATACACTGCCGCCAGGGTGATGGTCATCGCAATCACCGCAAAGGCAATCTCGCGTGCGCCTCGAAAGGCTGCGGCCACGGGCGCCATCCCTTCCTCGATATGACGGTAGATGTTCTCCAGCACCACGATGGCGTCATCGACCACCAGACCGATAGCCAGCACCATCGCCAGCAGGGTCAGCGTGTTGATGGAAAAACCCAACACGTACATGATGGTGAACGCCCCCACCAACGACACCGGAATGGTCACCAGCGGCACCAGCATGGCCCGCCAGTTGCGCAGGAAGAAGAAGCACACCAGCGCCACCAGCAGCACCGCCTCCCAGATCGTCGCAAACACGGCCGCAATCGAGCGCTCGATGAACACCGTGGTATCGTTGGCAATCGTCACCGACATGCCGTCGGGCAACTCGGCCCGCAGGTGCGGCAGCATCTCGTCCAGACCGCGCTTGAGATCGAGCGGGTTGGCGGTGGCCTGCTTGATCAGGCCGATCGACACCGCCGGCTGCCCCATGAAGCGCACCGAGGTACGCTCGCTCTCGGCGGCCACCTCCACCCGCCCCACATCGCGCAGGCGCACCGGATAGCCATCCGGCGTGGCCGGCTGCCTGAGGACCACCGCAGCAAACGCGTCAGGGTCGGCCAGGTCGGTACGCGCCACCACGGCAAACTCACGCTGCTGGCTTTCTATGCGCCCGGCGGGCAACTCGACATTCTGGCGGCGGATGGCCTCCTCCACTTCCTGTGCCGTGAGCCCGAACGCCGCAAGCCGGTCACGATCCAGCCACACCCGCATCGAGTAGCGCCGCTCACCGAACACCCGTGCATCGGCCGCACCGGGCAGGGTCTGCAGGCGCGGCTTGACGATACGGTTGGCGATGTCGCTCATTTCCATCGGCGCATGGCGGTCCGATGCGAAGGCCAGCCAGATGATCGGGCTGGCGTCGGCTTCGACCTTGGAGATCACCGGCTCATCCACATCGTCGGGCAGGCGGCGGCGCACGCGCGACACCCGGTCGCGCACATCCGCCGCAGCACTGTCGGCATCGCGTTCAATGCGAAAGCGCACGGTGATCTGGCTGCGCTCCTGGCGACTGATGGAGGACAGCACATCCACCCCCTCGATGCCGGCCAGCGAGTCTTCCAGCGGCTTGGTCACCTGCGACTCGATGATCTCCGCGCTCGCCCCGCTGTAACGGGTGTCGACCGTCACCACCGGCTCATCGATGTTGGGATACTCGCGCACGGTGAGCTTGGTGAAGGACACCAGACCGACCAGCAACACCATCAGCGACAGCACGGTGGCAAATACCGGTCGCTTGATGCAGGTGTCGGAAATGATCATGGGCGTCCCCTCACTGCACGCCGCCGGACGGATCGGCAAGGCGCACCACCGTGCCATCGCGCAGCTTGAGCTGACCCGCCGTGACCACCACCGCCCCGGGCGCCAGCCCCTCGACAACCTCGACCTGCGCATCGCGGCGCAGCCCGATACGCACCGGCACACGCTGCGCCTTGCCATCGACCACCTGATACACAAAGTGGGTGTTGCCCGGCGCGGGCACCAGCGCCTCCTCAGGTACCAGCAGGGCACTGGGGCGCTCGTCCAGAATCAGCCGCACCCGCACAAACATGCCCGGACGCAAGCGCCCGGCCGGATTCGGCAAACTCGCCCGCAGCACCACCGAACGACCCTGCGCATCGACCAGCGGATCGATCGCATCCACCGTGGCCCTGAAACGCTCCCCGGGCAAGACATCGCTCACAAGCTCCAGGGGTTGCCCCTGGCGAATGCGCGCTACATAGGTTTCGGGCAAGCGGAAATCGGCCTTCAGCACCGCAATGTCCTCCAGCCGCACCAAGGCATCGCCCTCCTTCACATAATCTCCCGGGCTCACCGAGCGCAGGCTGGCCACGGCATCGAAGGGCGCACGGATGCGGGTCCGCTCAAAACGCGCACGGGCCACCTCCACCCCGGCGCGGGCCACCTCCCGCTCGGCGCTCACCGTATCGAGCATGCTCTGGGTGACGAACTTGCGCTCGAACAGCTCCAGATTGCGGCGATAGTTGGATTCGCTCAGGCGCAGGTTGGCCTCGGCCTGCTGCAATTCGGCCCGCTGCACTGCGGCATCGAGCTCCACCAGCAGATCGCCCCTGCGCACCGGAGCCCCCTCGCGAAAATGAATCGCCGCAATCCGTCCGGCCACCTCGGGGCGCAGCAGCACCGACTCATTCGACAACAGGGTGCCCACCGCCGACACATCGTCGGCCAGCGCCCGTACCTGCACCTGCACCGCCTCCACCCGCACCGACTGCTGCGCACGCACCTCGCCCACCTGCGCCAGACAGGCCGCCAGCACCATGGAGAGCACAAACATCAGCTTTGGTACCGGCAAGAGAAGACGTCGGGAGGTGTTGGGGGTCATGAATCGGATGCCCTGGGAAAAATGATTGAAAACATGGAAGGCACACGGTTGCAGTACTACGCCGTGTATGCATGAACGGACGATGCATGAGCAGACAGGCCGCATGCGTCGGGGTTCATTGCGGCCGCCAGGGGTCATGTGGTGGGAGGCTCCCCCCCTTCGCCACCCTGATCGCGATAACGGATCAGAGCCTCACGGTCGGGAATGCGCACATAGCGGCGGTCCAGCGTGATCAGCCCATGATCGCTCAACTGCTGGAACCCCCGCGACAGGGTGGCCGGCTGGATGTCGAGCAACGAGGCGATGACCTGTTTCTGTGCCGGCAGCATGGCCTCCCACACATTGCCCTCCTCCTCCGGCACAGCGTGTTCGAGAATGTGGTCGATGATGCGCTCCACCGCAGTGTGCAGGGTCAGGGACTGGATGTCGGCCGCCAGCCGGTCGGCCCGGCGCCCCATCGAGGCCAGCGCCGCCGCCGCAAAGCCCGCATGGCTCGCTGCCAGGGTACGCAAGGCTGCAGCCGGAATGCGCAGCAGCACGGTGGCGGTCAGCGCACGGGCCAGATGCCTTGCCGGGAGGGCGGAAAACACCTCGACCTCACCCAGAATGCGGGAAGGCGGCACCAATTCGACCACTCTTTCCTCGCCCTGCCGGTTGACCGCCACCAGGGTCATCAGACCACTGACCACCAGATACAGGCCGCCCGGGTGGGCGTGCTGTTGGTACAGCACTGCAGCACGGCGCAGACTGAGCAGTTCGGTATCCCGCTCCAGGGCATCAAGCACGGTGGGGTCGAGCATGCTGAACAGCGGATGCCGCGACAGCAGGTTGCCGTTGCCGGCCTCCGCTGTGTGTGGCCTGCGCGCCGCGCTGTCGGACACCTGCCCTGCGCGCTGCCCGGCCGGGTCGTCTTGCTCGTCCTGATCGCCCGCACCAAACACCAGCAACACCACCATGCGCCCGTCGAGCACCAGATGCGTGATGCGCACAGGCAAGAGACCTTCCCGGCCCGGCAGGGCACAACGCAGCCGACCGGTGAAATCGCCCTGCATCAGCACTTCGCTCATCACCACCGGCAGGCGCAGCCACTGCTCACCGGCAAACAGCGCACGCCCATCGCGCCCGGACAAAGCCCTGCGCGTACTGCCATACAGATGTGCCGCCGCCTCGTTCGCATGCAGCACGGCTCCGGGCATCAACGTGGCATCGAGCGCAATCACCATGGCCGGCAACCGGTCGCCCGTTATCAGCGTCAGGATGTCGCCTTCGCTGGCATGCAATGCGGCATGCCCTGCGCTGAGCGCCTCGGCCAGCGCGGGCAGGCGCTCTGCCCCCGTGGGTTCATCATGCGCCAGCGGAACCAGCGCAGCCAGCGCGGCACGCTGTGCGGCACGCAGGCGCTGGGCCAGCGCCTGATCCTCGCCAAGGATGTGACGTCTGAGCCAGTCGCTCAGGAAACCCACCAGCTGCCGGCCATCGAGCAACACCTGGTCGCCGATGTCATCGAGCATGTCGTCCACATGGTTCAGAAAGCGCATGTGGTTGTGGTGATGCCCGTGGGTGTAGTCGGATGGCAGGCCGCACAGGGCCATCAGTGCCTCTTCGGTACTGAAATGCACCTCGGCATAGGCCTTCAGATAGCGCACCAACTGGCGCAACTCGTCTGCACTCAGGGCCGCGTCGCCATCCAGCCGGCGGGCGGTCAGATTGACCATGTCGACCAAACTGCGATGCTGCCGGTCGATGATGTCGATGCCTGTCCTGAGCGTCTCGCTCCAGCTCAGTGGCGAAGTAGCGTCGATCGGTGCGCGTGCCCGCGCCACCGGCGATTCAGCCTGCATGATTGCTCCAACGTCCGGAATGGCAGCATTCTAGCCCGAACATCCCGCAACCCAATGAGTCCATATAATGATGACGCAGCCTGAGTCCGACCCGTTGCAGCGCGTCCTGACTCCACGCCACCCCTGTCCTTCATGCGCAAGACCCTGAGAAAACGCCTGCCGGACCACAGCAGCATCCAGTCAAACCGCTGGCTGCGTCCGTTCGCCAACACCCTGCTGCACCCCCGGCTCTGGCATCTGAACCGGCACTCGGTGGCAGGCGCGGTGGCGGTCGGCCTGTTCTGCGGACTGGTACCCGGCCCGCTGCAAATGCTCAGCGCCGCCATCGCCTGCATGTTCTTCAGGGTGAATCTGCCACTGGCCCTGATCACCACGCTCTACACCAACCCGCTCACCATCGTGCCGCTGTACCTGCTGGCGTATGCGCTGGGCAGCCTGGCAAGCAGCGGACAACTGCCAACCTTCATCGCCCCACCCGAACGCGCCGGCCAAGGAATGGTTGAATGGGCCAGCCAACTGGCACAGTGGGCAATGGAGATGGGCCAACCTCTGCTGATCGGGCTGGTCCTCCTCGGAAGCCTGCTCGCCGTGAGTGGCTACTTTGCAGTGCGTGCGGCCTGGCGGGTCTGGTTGATTCGTGCCTGGCGTCGGCGCCAGCAGGCGAGAAGCCAGCGTTGAGGATCACCCGACAGCACGCAACGCGATCTCAGCCAGGGAGCTCAGTCGAGCAGTCGCCCATCGTCCAGCCTGAGCTGGCGCTGCGCCCGCCGGGCCAGTGCATCGTCATGGGTGACGATCACAAAGCTGGTGTGCAGCCGCTCGTTCAGGCCCAGCATCAGGTCGAATACCGCATCGGCGGTACGCCGGTCCAGATTGCCGGTGGGTTCATCGGCCAGCACGCAGGCCGGCTGGGTAACCAGAGCACGGGCAATGGCGGCACGCTGACGCTCACCGCCGGAGAGCTCGCCCGGGGTGTGATCCAGACGATGCCCCAGCCCGACCTCCTTCAGCATGTCGGCCGCCATCCGGTTTGCCTGCTCCCGCGGCATGCGCCGGATGTACAGCGGCATGGCAACGTTTTCCAGCGCGGTGAATTCACCCAGAAGGTGATGGAACTGATACACGAAGCCGAGCGCCTCGTTGCGCAACCGCCCGCGCTCACCCTCGGCCAGGCGGGAAAAATCCTTGCCAAGCAGGGTCACCGAACCGGAAGACGGCACATCCAGCCCGCCCAGCAAATGCAGCAAGGTGCTCTTGCCCGAACCCGAGGCCCCGACAATGGCCACCCGCTCGCCGCACGCCACCGACAGATTCACCTCGCGCAATACGCTCAGCGCATCCGGCCCTTCCCGATAGGTCTTGCCCAGCCCCGTGCAGGACAGCACCGTTTGCTTGTTCTCCGCCTCACTCATAGCGCAGCGCCTCCGCAGGATTGACACGCGACGCCCGCCAACTCGGATACAGGGTGGCCAGCAGGGTCAGGGTGAAGGACAGCGACACGATAGTCACCACATCGCTGGCGAGCACCTTGGAGGGCAGTTCGCTGATGTAATAGATTTCCTTGTTCCACAACGTCGCACCCGTGAGGGATTCGAGCGCCGGAATCACCACATCCAGGTTGTGCGCGAGCAACAGCCCGCCCACCACCCCGGCAATCAGACCGACCACGCCGATGATGGCCCCCTGCAGCACGAATATCTGCATGACTGACCAGGGGCTGGCCCCCAGCGTACGCAGGATCGCGATGTCGGCCAGCTTTTCCTGCACCGCCATGACCAACGTGGACACGATATTGAAGGCTGCCACCGCGACGATCAGGAACAGGATCACCGTCATCATCGTCTTCTCGAGCTGCACCGCGCGGAAGAAGTTTGCATGGCTGCGCGTCCAGTCGTTCACATAGGCAGGCACATCGATGACATTTGCCAGCTCCCGGGCCACACGCGGGGCAGCGAACAGGTCGTCGAGCTTCAGACGCACGCCGCTCACCGCATCGCCCATGCGGTACAGGGTCTGCGCATCCTGCATATGCACCAGCGCCAGCCCGGAGTCGTACTCGAACATGCCGGCCTCGAACAGGCCCACCACTTCGAACTGTTTTACCCGGGGCAGCACTGCAGCCGGTGTCACCAGCCCCTGCGGGGCAATCAGCGTCACCTTGTCACCCATGCCCACGCGCAGCGCAAAGGCCAGATCGCGGCCGAGCACGATGCCGAAGCGGCCCGCCTGCAGCCCGTCGAGCGAGCCGATCTGCATGTAGCGCGCAAAATCCGCCACCCGCTCCTCGTCGGCAGGCAACACCCCCCGGATCAGGGTGCCACGCACATTCTGATCGAAGGACAGCATGCCCTGCTCCTGCACATACGGCGCCGATGCGACCACCGAAGGGTGATCGAGCGACTGGTCAGCCACCTGCTGCCAGGCCCTCAGATCGCCATCGTAGCCACTGATCTGAATGTGCGAGGCCACCCCCAGGATGCGGGTGCGCAACTCTTCCTGAAAGCCGTTCATCACCGACAGCACCACGATCAGCGCGGCCACGCCCAACGCAGTGCCCAGCATGGACACCAGGGAAATGAAGGAGATGAAACGGTTGCGTCCCTGTGCCCGCCGGCGTGACCGGGTGTAACGCAGTCCTACCAGTAGTTCGTAGCGCATGAAGAATCTGAGGGAATGAAAGACCGACATTGTGCCGCAAAGCGGCAGGGGCGGCGCCACGGGCAAGGATTTGTAGCGAAATCGGGCAGACCGTGTCAGGCCCGGTCGAGGTGTGGCAGGCTCATGAACAGGGCGGTGATGGTTTTCGCATCGGTGATCTCGCCCGCACGGATCGCGGCTTCGGCCTGCTCGGGGCGCAGGCTCAGCACTTCGAGAAACTCACCCTCGTCACGCGCATGGCCCACGTGCGAAAGGCCACGCGCCACGAACACCTCGATGCGCTCGTCGGAATAGCCGATGCATGGATGCATCACCCCGACATGCTTCCAGTCACGCGCCTCGTAACCGGTTTCCTCGCGCAGCTCACGCCGGGCGCAGCACAGAATGTCTTCGCCGGCATCGATCTTGCCCGCCGGCAACTCCAGAAAAACCCGCCGCAACGGGTAACGGAACTGTCGCTCGAAGATCAGGCAACCATCGTCGAACTGCGCCACCACCACCACCGCGCCAGGGTGACGGATGTACTCCCTCACCCCTTCCTGGCCATCGGGCAGGCGCACCCGGTCGCGATGCACCTGGAGCAGCACGCCCTCGAACACCGCCTCCGAGTGCAGCGCCTGCTCTTCCAGCGTCAGCGGATCGCTGCAGGCCCCGGCAGCCCCGACCTTTTCCTGCTGCGTCATCGCGCAGCGACACTCACAACGACTCGATGAGCACGAATGCGCACAGCGACATCAGCCCCTGCGGCAACAGGCCAAGCACGGCAATCGCCACGCCGTTGATCGACAGCAGCACCCGCACATCTGCCGGCGCATGAATCGGCGCGGTGTCCAGCGGCTCGTCGAAGTACATCACCTTCACCACCCGCAGGTAATAGAACGCACCGACCAGCGACATGACCACCGCGAGCAACGCCAGCCAGATGTGGCCTGCGGCAACCACCGCCTGCAGCACCGACAGCTTGGCGAAGAAACCGATGAAGAACGGGATACCGGCCATCGAGAACATCACGATCATCATCATGCCCGCATACCACGGACTGCGCTTGTTGAGTCCCTTGAAATCATCGATGTTCTCGGCCTCGAAGCCGGCACGCGACAGCAGGATGATCATGCCGAAGGACGCCAGGCTCATGATCACGTACGACACCGCATAGAACATTGCGGAGCTGTACGCGTTCAGCGCGAAGTGGCGATCCCCGTCGACCACCCCGGAGAGCATGCCGAGCAGCACGAAACCCATGTGCGAGATGCCCGAGTACGCAAGCATGCGCTTGATGTTGGTCTGCGCAATCGCCGCCAGGTTGCCCAGCACGATGGACAGCACCGCGAGGAACATCATCATCGCCTGCCAGTGATCGGCCAGTTCGAACAGGCCATACACCAGGATGCGCAGGGTCATTGCAAAGGCCGCCAGCTTGGGCGCCGACGCAATCATCATGGTCACCGCACTGGGGGCACCGTGATAAACGTCGGGCACCCACATGTGGAAGGGCACCACGCCCAGCTTGAACGCCAGACCGGCCATCACGAACACCAGGCCGAACATCAGCACGGTCTTGTTGGCCGCCTGATGGTAGATCGACTGGGCGATGCCCGAGAACTCCATGCTGCCGGTCGCGCCATAGATCATCGACATGCCATACAACAGCAGGCCGGAGGCCAGCGCGCCGAGCACGAAATACTTCATGGCGGCCTCGGTGGAGCGCACCGAATCACGGTCGAAGGCCACCATCGCGTACAGCGACAGCGACATCATCTCCAGGCCCATGTACATCGACAGCATGTGGTTGGAAGTGACCATCACCATCATGCCCAGCGTCATCAGCAACGCAAGCAGGAAGTACTCCGGACGGTCCATGTTGCGGTCGGCCAGATACCCCCGGCCATACAGCAGGGCTGCCGCCACCGAGAAATAGATGAACAGCTTCAGCAGGTCGCCCAGCAGGTCGGACACGAACATGTTGCTGAAGGTGAGCTGCACCCCGCCATCCATCGTGAAGATGGTGATGAAGGCCGCCCCGATCAACGTGATCTGCGTCAGGTAGTAGCTCAGGCTGCGCGCGATGCTGCGCATGAAGGTGAAAGCCAGCATGCTCACCAACGCCATCACCGCGACGAAGATCTCGGCGGCTGCAGGATAGAAGTCAGGTACGACAAAGTTCATCTTCTTACCAATCCGGAAAAGTGGCTCGGTGGTGCGCTCAGAGCTTGCTCACCGCGACATGACGCAACAGTTCATTGACCGAAGCATGCATGACCTCGGTGAAGGGATAGGGATACAGGCCCATCGCCAGCACGCAGAATGCAAGAATTGCGAGGAAGGCGAATTCACGGCCGTTGATGTCTTCCAGCTCGGCCACATGCTTGTTGCCCACCGCGCCGAACACCACGCGCTTGTACATCCACAGCGTGTAGGCCGCCCCGACAATCAGGGTGGTGGCCGCGATGAAGGCGACCCAGAAGTTGAACTTCACCGCCCCCAGCACCACCATGAACTCGCCCACGAAGCCGCTGGTGCCCGGCAGGCCGGCGTTGGCCATTGCAAACAGCATGAAGAACGCCGCAAATTTCGGCATGGTCTTCACCACGCCGCCGTAATCGGCGATGTTGCGCGAGTGCATGCGGTCATACAGCACACCGATGCACAGGAACATGGCCCCCGACACGAAACCGTGCGAGATCATCTGCACCAGCGCCCCTTCGACGCCCAACTGGTTGAACATGAAGAAGCCCAGCGTGACGAAACCCATGTGCGAAATCGACGAATAGGCCACCAGCTTCTTCATGTCGGTCTGGATGAGGGCCACGAAGCCGATATACACCACGGCAATCAGCGACAGCGCGATCATCATCGGCGCCATGGCCTGGGCCGCATCCGGCACGATGGGCAGGGAGAAGCGCAGGAAGCCGTAGGCCCCCAGCTTGAGGGCGATCGCCGCCAGCACCACCGACCCCCCGGTGGGCGCCTCGACGTGGGCATCGGGCAGCCAGGTATGCACCGGCCACATCGGCACCTTCACCGCAAAGGCGATCAGGAAGGCCCAGAACACCAGCGTCTGCGGCGTCTGCCCAAGCGGCAGCTGGTGCCACTGCAGGATGCTGAAGCTGCCGCCCGACTCCATGAACAGGTACAGCAGCGCGATCAGCATGAGCAGCGAACCGGCCAGCGTGTAGAGAAAGAACTTGATCGCCGCATACACCCGGTTGGCGCCGCCCCAGATGCCGATGATGAGGTACAGCGGAATCAGCGAGGCTTCGAAAAACACGTAGAACAGCACCCCGTCAAGCGCCGAGAAGATGCCGTTCATCAGCCCGGACATGATCAGGAAGGCCGCCATGTACTGCGCCACCTTCTCCTGAATGACCTGCCAGCCGGCCATCACCACCATGATGGTGATGAAGGCATTGAGCACCACGAACAGCATCGAGATGCCATCCACGCCCAGGTGGTAGTTGATGTTGAAGCGCGGAATCCAGGCGGCGAACTCCTGGAACTGCATGGCACTGGTGGTGGTGTCGAACAGCACGAACAGTGGCAGCGTGACCGCGAAGCCAACGAGCGCGACAAGCAGCGAGAACATTCTCGCCATCGGCGCGTTGCGATCCGATCCTGTGGCCAGCACAAGCAATCCGCCCACGATCGGAATCCATATCGCCAGGCTGAGTAGTGGCATCCCCGTCATTGTTGCTTTCCGTTCATTACGCCCGTCGAGGCGTGCGTTTATCCGTAATTCGCTTGTTTGGTCAGTTCATCCGCGAAACGCGGCTCATCCCAGGCTGAACCAGAAGGTCAGCATCACAAACACCCCGATGATCATCGCAAAGGCGTACTGATACAGATGACCGGTCTGGAACAGGCGCGTGATCTGCGCGATCCAGCCCACCGTGCGGGCCGTGCCATTCACCACGATGCCGTCGATGATGGCCCGGTCACCCACCTTCCACAACTGGGTGCCGAGTGCGCGGGCACCGCCGGCAAACACCACTTCGTTGAAACGGTCGAAGTAGTACTTGTTTTCCAGCAGGGTGTGAATGGCCTGGAAGCGTGCCTGAATCGCAGCAGGAATGTCGGGGCGCTTCATGTAGAAGAACCACGACAGGGCCACGCCGGCGGCAGCCAGCCAGAAGGGGGCCGTCTGCAGACCATGCAGCGCCATGGCCCCCGCACCATGGAATGCGGCCTCAAGCTCGGACAGGCCAACATGGTTGTCCGCCACATGGATCACGCCGGCAAACCACTCGCCAAACAGCATCGGCTCGATGGTGAAGAAGCCGATCAGCACCGAGGGAATGGCCAGCAGCACCAGCGGTACGGTCACCACCCAGGGCGACTCATGCGGTTTCTGCCCGGGTGCCAGCCCATGGTGGTGATCGTCGCCATGATCGTCGTGAGCGTGATCGTCATGGCCGTGATGAGCATGCGCCTTGCCAAAGCGCTCCTCACCATGGAACACCAGAAAATACATGCGGAAGGAGTAGAAGGCGGTCACGAACACACCCAGCAGCACACACAGCAGCGCGTAGCCCGCCCCCGGAATTTCGGCCGCATGCACCGCCTCGATGATCGAGTCCTTGGAGTAGAACCCGGAGAACAGCGGGAAGCCGATCAACGCCAGCGAACCCAGCAGCGAGGTGATCCAGGTGATGGGCATGTACTTGCGCAGGCCGCCCATGTTGCGCATGTCCTGATCGTGGTGCATGCCGATGATCACCGAGCCTGCGCCGAGGAACAGCAGGGCCTTGAAGAAGGCGTGGGTCATCAGGTGGAACACTGCAGCGGAATAGGCCGACACGCCCAGCGCCACGGTCATGTAGCCAAGCTGGGAGAGCGTGGAATACGCCACCACGCGCTTGATGTCGTTCTGGATGATGCCCAGGAAACCCATGAACAGTGCGGTGGTCGCACCAATCACCAGCACGAAGGAGAGTGCCGCGTCGGACAACTCGAACAGCGGCGACATGCGCGCCACCATGAAGATGCCTGCGGTAACCATGGTTGCGGCGTGGATCAGCGCCGAGATCGGGGTCGGGCCTTCCATCGAATCCGGCAGCCACACATGCAGCGGCACCTGGGCCGACTTGCCCATTGCGCCAATGAACAGGCAGATGCAGATCGCGGTGATCAGCGGCCAGCCGGTGACGGCCATCTCCTGTGCAGCCAGGCTTTCAGCCTGCGCAAACACCTCGGCGTAATTCAGCGTGCCCGCATAGGCGGCAATCAGGCCGATGCCGAGCAGGAAACCGAAGTCGCCCACGCGGTTCACCAGAAAAGCCTTCAGGTTGGCGTAGATGGCGGTGGGCCGCTCGTACCAGAAGCCGATCAGCAAGTAGGACACCAGACCGACAGCCTCCCAGCCGAAGAACAACTGCAGGAAGTTGTTCGACATCACCAGCATCAGCATGGAGAAGGTGAACAACGAGATGTAGCTGAAGAAGCGTTGATAGCCGGGATCTTCCGACATGTAGCCGATGGTGTAGATATGCACCATGAGCGACACGAAGGTCACCACCAGCATCATCATCACAGTCAGCGAATCGATCAGGAAGCCGACCTCGAAGGTGATGCCGCCGGCCACCATCCAGGTGTAGAGGGTCCCGTTGAAGGTGTTGCCGGCCTGCACATCGCGAAACACCACCACCGACGCGATGAACGAGATCAGCACGCCCAGGATGGTCACCACATGGGCGCCCTTGCGGCCGATCACCTTGCCGAACAGGCCGGCCAGTATGGAGCCCGCCAGAGGTGCGAGCGCCACCAGGAGATAGAGAGATTTCATGTCCGTCATCGAGACGATTCCTTAACCCTTGAGGCTATCGAGATCATCCACATGGATGGTCCGCAGATTTCGGAACAACACCACGAGGATGGCCAGACCGATCGCAGCCTCGGCCGCAGCAACGGTGAGAATGAAGAAAACGAAGATCTGCCCTGCCAGATCGCCCAGATAGTAGGAAAAGGCGATGAAGTTCAGGTTGACCGACAGCAGCATCAACTCGATGGCCATCAGCAGCACGATCAAATTCTTGCGGTTGAGGAATATCCCGACCACGCTGATCGCGAACAGGATCGCGCCCAGGATGAGATAGTGGGAAAGCGACAGCATCAATAAACCCCCCTGAATGCCCCGATGTTCATGATCGTGGCCGTCTTATTCTTTCTCTGCCGGCATGGACACCAGCCGAACCCGGTCATTGCGCTTGACCGCCACCTGCTCGGCCGGATCGATCGCCTTCACCCCCTTGCGCTTGCGCAGCGTCAGGGTGACGGCTGCCACCATCGCCACCAGCAGCACCAGCGAAGCCAGTTCGAAGGGATACACATAGTCGGTGTACAACAGACGCCCGATTTCACGGGTGTTGCTCGCCCCCGCGCCGGCAGCCGGCGGCTCGGGCATCGCATCCAGGCCGAAGTGCCGGCCACCCAGCACCAGTGCCATCTCCACCACCAGCAAAATGCCCACCAGCGCCCCGACCGGAAGATGGCTCCAGAAGCCCTCCCGCAAGCGGTCGAGGTTGATGTCGAGCATCATCACCACGAACAGGAACAGCACCATCACCGCGCCGACGTAGACCAGCACCAGGGTGATGGCCAGGAACTCGGCTTCGAGCAGCATCCAGATGCCACTGGCCGAAACGAAGGACAGCACCAGAAACAGCGCTGCGTGGATCGGGTTGCGCGCGGTGATCACCCGCAGTGCTGCGAACACCAGGATCGCGGCAAACACGTAGAAGACGAAGGTCTTGAATTCCATGCTCTCATCGGCGCCCGTTGTCGGGCGCCCTCCCCTTTAACGGTACTTGGCGTCGGCTTCCCGGTCTGCGGCAATCTGGGCTTCGTGCTTGTCGCCCACGGCCAGCAGCATCTGCTTGGTGTAATACAGGTCGCCCCGCTTCTCACCGTGATACTCGAACACCCGCGTCTCGACGATCGCATCCACCGGACAGGCTTCCTCACAGAAACCGCAGAAGATGCATTTGGTCAGGTCGATGTCGTAGCGCGTGGTGCGGCGCGAACCGTCATCACGCTGGTCCGACTCGATCGTGATCGCCATCGCCGGGCACACCGCCTCGCACAGCTTGCACGCAATGCAACGCTCTTCGCCATTCGGATAGCGACGCAGGGCATGCAGGCCGCGGAAACGATGACTTTGCGGCGTCTTCTCTTCCGGAAACTGAACGGTAATCTTGCGCTGGAAGAAGTGACGCCCGGTCAGGGCCATGCCCTTGACGAGCTCCTTCAGGAACAGACTACCGATGTAATCCTTGGCACCCATCTTGGTCTTACCTCCAGATCGACAGCGGCGTCATCATCCACACCGCCACCACGATCACCCACACCAGGGTGATAGGAATGAACACTTTCCAGCCCAGTCGCATGATGTGGTCGTAGCGGAAACGCGGGAAGGTCGCACGTGCCCACAGGAACAGGAACAGAATGAACCCGGTCTTGAGCGCGAGCCAGTGAAAGCCATCGGGCAGGAAACCCACCGGCGACAGCCACCCACCCAGGAACAGGATCGAGGTCATCGTCGACACCAGGATCATGTTCGCGTATTCGCCCAGGAAGAACAGCGCGAAAGCCATGCCCGAGTATTCCACCATGTGACCGGCCACCACCTCGGCTTCGCCTTCCACCACATCGAAGGGGGCGCGGTTGGTTTCGGCAATGCCCGAAATCACGAACACCACGAACATCGGCAGCAACGGCAACCAGTTCCAGGACAGAATGGACAAGCCCATGTCGTGGAACATGCCCTTGCCCTGACTCATCACGATGTCGCTGAGGTTGAGGCTGGCCGACACCAGCAGCACGCAGATCAGCGCAAAGCCCATGGCCACTTCATAGGACACCATTTGCGCGGCTGCGCGCATGGCCCCGAGGAAGGGATACTTGGAGTTCGACGCCCAGCCGGCAATGATCACCCCATACACCTCGATGGAGGTCACCGCGAGCAGGAACAGCAGACCGGCGTTGATGTTGGCCAGCACCATGCCTTCGGAGAACGGAATCACCGCCCACGCGATCAGGGCCGGTGCCAGTGCGAAAATCGGTCCGAGAATGAACAGGCCCTTGTTCGCACCGGACGGGACAATGATTTCCTTGAGCAGCAGCTTCACGCCATCGGCAATCGGCTGCAGCAGCCCCATCGGCCCCACCCTGTTCGGGCCGATGCGCACCTGCATGTAACCGATCACCTTGCGCTCGGCAAGCGTCAGGTAGGCGACGCACAGCATCAGCGGCGCAATGATCGCGACAATCTTCACCAGCGACCAGACCAACGGCCAGCTGGCGCCAAAAAACTGCGATACGGGTTGCAGAATCGCGTCCATCACACACGCTCCATGCTGATCGAACCGCTCATGGCGCCCAGACCGGCCGTGAGCTCATGACCGGCCGGCACGCGCACGCACCCCATGGCCACGCCATCGTCCTCGACCACCTTAAGATTCACCGAGAATTCATCCTGGGTGAGACGCACTTCGTCGCCATCGCGCACCCCAATGCCCGCCAGGGTGGCTGCGCAAGCCCGCGCCACCGGTCGGGCCGCATCGCGGGTGCGCTGCAACGCCGTGGCACGGCGCACGAGCGGATCGGCAAAGTGGATCGGCACATCGGCCACCCGTTCAAGCCCTGCACCGGCCAGGGCACGGCCCACCGTCACACCGGCCACCGTGGTACGCAATTGACGGTTCCATCCTTCGGGGAGGGCTTCGGCCAGCACCGTCTCGGAGCTGTCATGATCGAAGCCCTGCACGCCGAGAATGTTGCCCAGCACACGCAGCACCTTCCACGCCGGACGGGTGTCGCCCGCCGGACGGGCCACGGCCACGAAGGACTGCAGGCGACCTTCGGCATTCACGAAGCTGCCCGATGTTTCAGTGAAGGGCGACACCGGCAGCAGCACGTCGGCGTACTCGCGGTGCGCGTCCGACACGAAGCTGGTCAGCGCCACCACCATCCGGGCGTTGCCAATGGCACGGCGGCTTGCAGCCGCGTTCGCAAAGTCCAGCCCCGGCTCGGCATTGAGCAATACATAGGCACGCAGGGGCTGGGCAATCATCTGTGCCGCATTCAACCCCCCCTCGCCCGGCAGAGCCCTGGCGAGGGCCGCACCGACGCTGTTGGCCGCTTCGCCGATGACGCCGAATGCGCCACCGCTCAGGCGGGCAATCTCTGCTGCGACCGTTTCGATCTCGGCCGCATTGGCGTGCTGCATGGCCAGGTTGCCCAGCCACACCGCAATCCGGCGGCCGCTGGCCAGACTCTCGCCGATGGCCCGAGCCTCGGCACCGATCTGCTCGGGGCGCAGACCCGCGAGACGGCCCACCGGCGCCACACCCCTGGCATCGGCCAGTGCGAACAACACTTCCAGCAGGGTGGCCACCATCACAGACGGTGCCACCACGGCACGATTGCGCAGTTTGATCAGCCAGTCGTCGGCGGTCGGATGAATCACGTTTACCTGCAGACCGCGCCGTGCCGCCTGACGCACGCGCTGGGCGAGCAGCGGGGTATCCTTGCGCAGGAAACTTCCCACCACCAGCAGGCGATCCAGTTCGGCCACGTCGGCAAGCTTCATGCCCAACCAAGGCACGCCGGCCGCCGCGGGGTCCAGACGGAAATCGCTCTGGCGCAGGCGATGATCGACGTTCTGCGAGCCCAGACCACGCATCAGCTTTTGCAGCAGGAACAGCTCTTCCACCGTGGCATGGGGCGAACCCAGGGCACCCACGGCAGCCGCGCCATGATCGGCAATCACAGACTTCAGACCGTTCGCCGCAAACTCCAGCGCTTCCTGCCAATCCACCGCCTGCCATGCGCCTTCCTTGCGGATCATCGGCGTGGTCAGGCGTGCGTCACTGTTGAGCGCCTCGTACGAGAAACGGTCCTTGTCGGAGAGCCAGCACTCGTTGATCTCTTCGTTCTCCAGCGGCAACACCCGCTTGACCCGGTCGTGCTTGACCTGAACGATGAGGTTCGCGCCCAGCGAATCATGCGGGCTCACCGAACGACGGCGCGACATCTCCCAGGTGCGGGCAGAGAAGCGGAACGGCTTGGAGGTCAGCGCGCCGACCGGGCACAGATCGATGATGTTGCCCGACAGCTCCGAATCCACCGTCTTCTCGATGAAGGGCATGATCTCGGCGTGTTCGCCACGGAAGGCCTGACCAAGCTCCATCTCGCCGGCGATCTCGGTGGTGAAGCGCACGCAGCGGGTACAGTTGATGCACCGCGTCATGTCGGTCGACACCAGCGGACCGAGGTTCTTGTTGAAAACGACGCGCTTCTCTTCCTGATAGCGCGACTTGCTCGCCCCATACCCCACGGCGAGATCCTGCAACTGGCACTCCCCGCCCTGGTCGCAGATCGGGCAGTCGAGCGGGTGGTTGATCAGCAGGAACTCCATCACCCCCTTCTGTGCCTTCACGGCCTGTTCGGAATGGGTCCACACCTTCATTCCGTTGGTCACCGGCGTGGCACAGGCCGGCAGCGGCTTGGGGGCCTTCTCGACCTGCACCAGACACATCCGGCAGTTGGCGGCAATCGACAACTTCTTGTGGTAGCAGAAGTGCGGGATGTAGGTGCCAGCCTTCACGGCGGCATCCATGATGGTGCTGCCGTCCTCGACTGACAGCGACTTGCCGTCGATTTCGATCTCTAGCATGACGGGCTCACGTAAATTTGGCTGCCTTCGTACTGGACTTCAGGCGGCACGAGACATTTCTTGTGCTCGATGTGGTATTCGAACTCGGACGCGAAGTGCTTGATGAAGCTTTGCACCGGCATGGAGGCCGCATCGCCCAGCGCGCAAATGGTGCGCCCCATGATGTTGCCGGTCACCGAATTGAGCAGGTCGAGATCGTCCGGACGGCCCAGGCCATGCTCGATGCGATGCACCACGCGGTACAACCAGCCCGTCCCTTCCCGGCACGGCGTGCACTGGCCACAGGACTCTTCGAAGTAGAAGTAGGACAGGCGCTCCAGCGCTTTCACCATGCAGGTGGTTTCGTCCATGACGATCACCGCGCCGGAACCGAGCATCGAGCCCCCCTTGGAGATCGAGTCGTAATCCATGGTGCAGTCCATGATCACTTCGGCCGGCATCACCGGTGCGGACGAGCCACCGGGAATCACCCCCTTCAGTTTGCGCCCGCCCCGCATGCCACCGGCCATTTCCAGCAACTCGGCGAAGGGCGTGCCCAGCTCGATCTCGTAATTGCCCGGACGATTCACATGGCCGGACACCGAGAAGATCTTGGTACCACCGTTGTTGGGTTTGCCCAGTTCCAGAAAGCCCTGTCCGCCGATATCCATGATGAAGGGCACGGAGGCGAAGGTTTCGGTGTTGTTGATCGTGGTCGGCTTGCCGTACAGGCCATAGCTCGCCGGGAACGGCGGCTTGAAGCGCGGCTGCCCCTTCTTGCCCTCGATCGATTCGAGCAGGGCGGTTTCCTCGCCGCAGATGTAGGCCCCGTAGCCATGGTGGGCGAACAGCTCGAAGGAAAAATCGGACCCCAGGATGTTCTGTCCCAGCAGGCCGGCCGCACGCGCCTGGTCGAGCGCTTCCTCGAAGCGTTGGTAAATCTCGAAGATTTCGCCGTGAATGTAGTTGTAGCCCCGCGCCACGCCCATTGCATAGGCTGCGATGGTCATGCCCTCGATCACCGTATGCGGGTTGTACCGGAGAATGTCACGGTCCTTGAAAGTACCGGGCTCGCCCTCGTCCGAGTTGCAGCACAGGTACTTGTCACCCGGGAAGGAGCGCGGCATGAAGCTCCACTTCAGACCGGTCGGAAAGCCGGCACCGCCACGCCCGCGCAATGCGGAAGCCTTCAGTTCGGCAATGATGGTGTCGGCTGGAATCTTCTCGGCAATGATCTTCTTGAGGGCAGAATAGCCGCCACGTGCAAGATAGTGCTCAAGACTCCAGCCCCGGTCGCCGTCGGTACCGGCAAGAATCAGTTCCCGTGCGCTCATTTGTCTTCCAGTTCGGCGAGCAGCTGATCGATCTTTTCCGTCGTCATCCAGCTGCACATGCGATGGTTGTTGACCAGCAGCACCGGCGCATCACCACAGGCGCCCATGCATTCCCCTTCCTTGAGGGTGAATTTGCCGTCCGGCGTGGTTTCGTTGAAATCGATGCCGAGCTTCTGTTTCACATAGTCCGCCGCATGTACGCCACCCGACAGCGCACAGGGCAGGTTGGTGCACACCGTGATCTTGTGCCGGCCCACCGGCTCGAGATCGTACATGTTGTAGAAACTCGCCACCTCGTAGGCCGCGATTGCGGGCATTTCAAGATACTGGGCAACGAACTCGATCACGTCGCGGGGCAACCAGCCCTTCTCGACCTGGGCGATGCGCAGGGCCGCCATGACCGCCGACTGCTTCTGCTCGGGCGGATACTTGGCGATCTCGCGATCGATGAGTTGCAAGGATTCCTGACTCAACATTTCGTGCGCTTCTTCCGTTTGCCTGTTTCTGGCCACGCCACGCTCAGCGATCGATTTCGCCGAACACCACGTCCATCGTCCCGATGATCGCCACCACGTCGGCAATCATGTGTCCCCGTGCAATGTGATCCATCGCCGCAAGATGCGCAAAACCCGGGGCGCGCAGCTTGATGCGGTAAGGCTTGTTGGCGCCGTCCGAGACGGCATAGACGCCAAACTCGCCCTTGGGATGCTCGACCGCTGCATACACTTCGCCCTCGGGCACATGCATGCCTTCGGTAAACAGCTTGAAGTGGTGGATCAACTCCTCCATGTTCGCCTTCATGCTGGCGCGCGGCGGAGGTGCCACCTTGTGGTTGTCGACGATCACCGGACCGGGGTTGCTGCGCAGCCAGTCGATGCACTGGCGGATGATGCGGTTGGACTGGCGCATCTCTTCCATGCGGCACAGGTAGCGGTCGTAGCAGTCGCCATTCACGCCCACCGGCACATCGAATGCCAGACGGTCATACACTTCGTAGGGCTGTTTCTTGCGCAGATCCCACTCGACGCCGGAGCCACGCAGCATCGGCCCGGTAAACCCCCAGGCCTTGGCCTGCTCGGGCGTGACCACGCCAATCCCGACGGTACGCTGCTTCCAGATGCGGTTGTCGGTGAGGAGCGTCTCGTACTCGTCACAGTACCGCGGGAAGCGCTGGGTGAAATCATCCAGAAAGTCGAGCAGCGAACCCTGACGCGAGGCGTTGAGCTCATCCACGGTCTTCTGGCTGCGGAATTTGTTGGCCTGGTATTGCGGCATGCGGTCGGGCAGGTCGCGATACACGCCCCCTGGACGATAGTAGGCCGCGTGCAATCGGGCCCCCGAAACCGCCTCATACGCATCCATCAGGTCTTCCCGCTCGCGGAAGGTATACAACACCATGGTCATTGCGCCGATGTCCAGCGCGTGGGTGCCGATGTTGAGCAGGTGATTGAGGATGCGGGTGATCTCGTCGAACATCACACGGATGTACTGGGCACGCTCCGGCACCTCGATGCCCAGCAGGCGCTCGATGGCCATGCAGTAGGCGTGCTCGTTGCACATCATGGAGACGTAGTCGAGGCGGTCCATGTAGGGCACGGACTGCACCCAGGTGCGGGTTTCAGCCAGTTTCTCGGTACCGCGGTGCAGCAGGCCAATGTGCGGATCGGCACGCTCGACCACCTCACCGTCGAGTTCGAGAACCAGACGCAGCACACCGTGCGCGGACGGATGCTGCGGACCGAAGTTGATCGTATAGTTGCGAATCTCAGCCATGGCCGACATCCCCGTATTGTTCTTCACGGACGATGCGCGGCGTGTTCTCGCGCGGCTCGATCGTCACTGGTTGATACACCACCCTGCCCTGATCCGGGTCGTAACGCATCTCGACATGCCCGGTCACCGGGAAATCCTTGCGGAACGGGTGGCCGACGAAACCATAGTCGGTAAGAATGCGACGCAGGTCGGGGTGCCCCTCGAAGAGGATGCCGTACAGATCGAAAGCCTCCCGCTCGTACCAGTTCACGCTGGGCCACACATCGACCAGCGAGGGCAGCACCGGGAAATCGTCTTCCCGGGCAAATGCACGCAAGCGCAGACGCCAGTTGTGGCGGATCGACAGAAGATGACTGGCCGCTGCAAAGCGGCCGCGCTCACAGCCCTCATTGCGGTAGGTCGAGTAATCCAGACCGCTCAGGTCGATCAACTCCTCGAAGGACAGGTCCGGATGATCCCGCAGGGTTTGCGCCACGCGCAGGTAATCGGCAGGCGCCACTTCGATGGTGATTTCACCCCGGTCCACCACCAGGGATTGCAGCGCGCCTCCGAAAACCTTCTTCAAGGCGGCTTCTAAACGTTCTAGCTTGGCGCTCATAGATGAATGACCCTGTCCCCGTCAGCGTGCAATGGTGTTGGTACGCTTGATCTTGTTCTGCAACTGAATGATGCCGTAGAGCAGCGCCTCGGCCGTCGGCGGACAGCCCGGGACATATACATCCACCGGCACGATGCGGTCACAGCCACGCACCACCGAATAGGAGTAGTGGTAATACCCCCCGCCGTTGGCACAGGACCCCATCGAAATCACCCAGCGCGGCTCGGCCATCTGGTCGTACACCTTGCGCAGCGCAGGAGCCATCTTGTTGCACAGCGTACCGGCAACAATCATCAGGTCGGACTGACGCGGACTGGGCCGGAACACCACCCCGAAGCGGTCAAGGTCATAGCGGGAACAGCCCGCGTGGATCATCTCCACCGCACAACAGGCCAGACCGAAGGTCATCGGCCACAGCGAGCCGGTGCGCGTCCAGTTGATGACCGCATCCAGCGAGGTCGTGACAAAGCCCTCGCGAAAAACGCCTTCAATACTCATTGATTGATCACTCCCAGTCGAGCGCGCCGTTCTTCCACTCGACGATGTAACCGATGACCAGCACGGCAAGGAACACCATGACCGATCCGAATACGAACCAGGCAACCTCGCCTGCCGCAATGAACTCCTGGAAGACCGTCGCCCACGGGAACAAGAAGGCGATTTCAAGATCGAAGAGGATGAACAGAATCGCGATGAGGTAGTAGCGCACGTCAAACTTCATGCGCGCGTCTTCAAACGCCTCGAAACCGCATTCATAAGGTGACAGCTTTTCGCTGTCGGGACGGTACGGCGCGATCAGCCGACCGAGGATGATGGGAATGAAACCGAAACCAAGACCAACGAGGATGAAGATCAGAACAGGAAAATAGTTTTCCAGCATTATGTGCCCCTCGCTGACAGCGCCCTGAATTGCTGCAATGCGCAACAAAAAATTGCCCGTTTTCCGGGCTTCTTCTTCAATGGTGCCGACGGTGAGACTCGAACTCACACGGCTTGCGCCACCACCCCCTCAAGATGGCGTGTCTACCAATTTCACCACGTCGGCACAGCTCGTTACAGATCCGGAATTATACGGGTTTTCCTGCACTGCGCAAATCCCGGACCCTGCCTGAATGAAGGCCTCTCAGCGCGGGATCGAGGAAGCCGGCGAGTCACCTGCCGTCCCGCCCTGTTCGCCGGCTGCCGGTACCGATGGCACCGGAACGGTGGTCGTCACCGCGCCTTCCATCACGCTGGTCGGCGCCGCTGGCTTGTTGCTCGCCAGATAGCTCAGCCCCAGACTGGTCAGAAAGAACACGGTTGCGAGCGTGGCCGTGGTGCGGCTCAGGAAATTGGCCGAACCCGACGAACCAAACAGGCTGCCGGCCCCGCCACTGCCGCCGCCCCCACCACCGAACGCCGCACCTGCATCCGCACCCTTGCCATGCTGCATCAGCACCAGGCCGATCACACACAGACCGACGACGACGTGAATCGTCAGAACCACCGAAAAGACCATGTTATCCATTTGCAGACTTCACTCACTTAATACAGATCAAGCCAGGGCACGCGCCGCTGCGGCGCCGATTTCGACGAAATCGGCCGCCACCAGCGCAGCCCCACCAATCAGCCCGCCATTGCAATCCGGCAGACTGAACAATTCCTGGGCCGTGTCAGGCTTGACACTGCCTCCGTACAACACCGGCACCCGCTGCGCATCTTCGGCATGCACCTGCAGCCAGGCACGGATGTCGGCCAGCACCGCCTGCACCTGAGCGGGCGAGGCCGAAACACCGGTGCCGATCGCCCAGACCGGCTCATAGGCCACGATCAGACGCCCGAGCATGGCACGATCCATCTCGTTTGCCAGCGCACCGAGCTGCGCACCCAGCACCTCGGACAGGGCACCCTGCTCACGTTGAGCGAGGGTTTCGCCCACACAGACGATGGGCGTCAGACCCGCCTCAAGCGCCGCCCGTGCCTTGCGCGCCACCTGCGCATCCCCCTCACCCTGCATGGCCCGACGCTCGGAATGCCCGACAATGACCGTCGTGCAACCGGTGTCGCACAGCATGCCGGCACTCACCTCGCCGGTGTAAGCGCCGTCGTCGAACTCACTCAGATTCTGCGCGCCAAAACGCACCGGACTGTCGGCCAGCACGCCGGCCACCGGCAGCAGATACGGAAAGGGCACGCAAAGCGCGCACTCCACCTCTGGAAACTGCCAGCCTGCACGCACCGCTTCGGCAAGGGAACGCCCCTGCCCCAGCCGCCCGTTCATCTTCCAGTTTCCGACCACCAGCATGCGCTTCATATCGTCAGATCGGGAAAGTAAAGCCGGTGATTGTAGCGCCCGGACGGCTTCAAGGCAAAGTCATCCTGCCCCTCACGCCCGATTACCGATGAACCAGTGCGGCGTGCGGTTCACGATGGCCACCAGCGACAGCATCACCGGCACCTCCACCAGCACGCCGACCACGGTGGCCAGGGCCGCGCCCGAGTTCAGGCCGAACAGCGAGATCGCCACGGCCACGGCCAACTCGAAGAAGTTGGATGTTCCGATCAGGCAGGCGGGACCGGCGACATTGTGCGGCAGCTTGAGCGCCCTGGCCGCAAAATACGCGATCAGGAAGATGCCATAGGTTTGCACCATGAGCGGCACCGCAATCATCACAATGACCAGCGGCTGATCGATGATGGTGCGTGCCTGAAAGCCGAACAACAGCACCACAGTGGCGATCAGGCCGACGATGGACCACGGTTTGAGCCGCGCCACAAAGTCTGCCACCGCGTGCGACGAGCGACGCTCCAGCACATGCCGGGTCGCCATGCCGGCCAAAAGCGGCAGCACCACATACAGCACGGTCGACAGCAACAGGGTTTCCCACGGCACGGTGATGTTCGTCACCCCCAACAGGAAGGCCGCAATCGGCGCAAACGCAAAGATCATGATGATGTCGTTCACCGATACCTGCACCAGGGTGTAATTGGCATCGCCTTTCACCAGCTGGCTCCACACGAACACCATCGCGGTACACGGCGCAACACCGAGCAGGATCATGCCGGCAATGTATTCGCTCGCCGTGCGGGGATCGACCCACGGAGCGAAGATGTAGTGAAAGAACAGCACCCCCAGGGCTGCCATGGTAAAGGGCTTGATCAGCCAGTTCACCACCAGCGTGAGGATCAGCCCGCGCGGCTTGCGGCCGACATCCTTTACTGCATGCCAGTCGATCTGGATCATCATCGGATAGATCATCACCCAGATGAACACGGCCACCACCAGATTCACATGCGCGAACTCGATGGCCGCGATGCCTTGAAACACTCCGGGCACCACCAGACCCAGCCCCACCCCGGCCAAAATGCCCAGCCCGACCCAGACGGTCAGGAATCGTTCAAACAAACCCATGCTTTTTCCCTTTGCAATTGTCCCGTGCGTGATCCTGCGCCTCCCCCCGGACCTCACACCTCACGCGCCGCGCCCACCGCACACCGTGTCCGCTTCGCAGGCAATCTCCAGCCCCTCACAGCGCTCATGCATGCCCTCGCAGCACTCTGCGGTGAGGTATTCGATCAGGTCGCGCATCAAGTCGAGATTGGCCCGGTAGCGCTGAAAACGCCCCTCCTGCTCCACCGACACCAGCCCGGCATGGGTCAGCGCCTTCAGATGAAAGGAGGCATTCGTCGGCGGCAGCTCCAGCGCTGCAGCGATTTCGCCCGCCACCATGCCTTCCGGCCCCTTGCGCACCAGCCGGCGAAAGATATCCAGGCGCACCCCGGATGAAAGGGATTCGAAAACCGCCAGCGCGGCACTTTTTTCCATGCTCTTTTCCATGCTCATTGTCCTGCCCTCCAAGTCTGCCTGCTCACCAACCGTCACGATGCCGGCTGGCCAGCGCCTGCAGGCGTACAAGCCCCACGGGTTCGTCTTTCAGCAAGGGTACGACGGCGTGCCTGCGGGCATGCAGGGTGGCTACCCTGTCGATTTCCTGCAACTCGTTGGCGGCCCGCTGACGCAGCAGCGGCGAGCCCGTGGTGGCCGCCGCCACGCTGGCATTGACGATCCACGCCCAGGGTTCAATCTGCGCGCGTCGCAGGTCCGACTGCAGCGCGGCCGCCTCCAGCACCGGCGTCGTTTCCGCCAGGGTCACGATCAGCACCTTGGTCTGCTTAGGGTCCTGCAGTTGCATCATCGGCGTGGTGTAGTGCAACCCCTTGCCCCCCATCTGCCGCGCAATCTCCCGGTGATAGGCACCGGTGGCATCGAGCAGCAACAGGGTGTGCCCGGTCGGCGCGGTATCCATCACCACAAACTTGCGTCCGGCCTCGCGGATGATCCGTGAAAAGGCCTGGAATACCGCGATTTCCTCGGTGCAGGGGGAGCGCAGATCCTCTTCGAGCAGCGCGCGGCCCTGTGCATCGAGCGTCTTGCCCTTGGTGTCCAGCACATGCTGACGATAGCGCTCGGTTTCCACATGGGGATCGATGCGGCTCACCGTCAGCTCGGGCAGCGCCCCGTCCAGCGTTTCGGCCAGATGTGCGGCCGGGTCGGAGGTGGTGAGATGAACCGGGTGGCCACGTCGTGCAAGCTCCACCGCAAGCGCGGCGGCCAGCGTGGTCTTGCCCACCCCGCCCTTGCCCATCAACATGACCAGACCGTGGCCGTCGGCGGCAATGCCATCGGCCAGTTCGGCCAGCTCCGCCCATTGACCCCGCTCGGGAGCCTGCACCGCAGGCTGGGTTTGGTCATCGGACGGCGCCGGAGCGCACGGCATGAACAATCGATCAAGCGCATCCAACCCCACCAGATTGAACGGCTTGAGCGGAATGTCGTCACGCGGCAGCGTGCGCAACACCTCGGGCAGCGCCGCCAGCACGGCCTGCTCGCGCTGATGGATTGCCGCCGCCAGCGGGTCACCGGCCACCTCGGTTGCCCCCAGAATGCCATTGATCACCAGATGCTGGCGCATCAACCCGATGGTGGCGAGTTCTTCATGCGTGCGTGCCACTTCCCGCAGGCTGGCGCCCTGCGCACGCGCCACCAGCACCAGCCGGGTACGTGCCGGATCGGCCAGGGCGTCGACCGCCGCACGGTACTGCGTGCGCTGCTTTTCCAGCCCCGCCAGTGGCCCCAGGCAGGATGCATCGCCCTTGCCCGCTTCCAGGAATCCGCTCCAGGCCCCGGGCAACTGCAACAGGCGAATGGTGTGACCGGTGGGCGCGGTATCGAACAGGATGTGGTCGTACTGCGCGGTCAGCGCGGAGTCGGTGAGCAAGGCGGTGAATTCGTCGAAGGCTGCAATCTCGGTGGTACATGCCCCGGAGAGCGACTCCTCGATGCCCTTCACCACCTCGTCGGGCAGCACACCGCGCACCGGCCCGACAAGCCGCTCGCGATAGGCTCGTGCAGCCGCCTCGGGGTCGATTTCGAGCGCCGACAGATTCGGCACCTGCGCAATCCCGGTGATGCTGTTGCCGATGGACACGCCAAACACCTGCCCGACATTCGAGGCCGGATCGGTACTCACCAGCAGCACCCTGTGCCCTGCACGGGCGAGCCGAATGGCACTTGCGCAGGCAATCGAGGTCTTGCCCACCCCCCCCTTGCCGGTGAAGAACAGGTAGCGCGGGGCCTGCAGCAGGAACTGCGGCATGCTTGTGTCGGTCATGTCCAGTCTCCCGTCTTCAGCAGCACGCACTGCCCGGACAGCACCCACCGGAGGCAGGGGCAACCGGCACCGACAACCCCGCCCAGCGCGCCAACTCGGCACGGGTCGGGTAACGCCCCGCCAGAGCCATCTCGCCATCGATCAGGATCAAGGGCAGCGCCTCCTGCCCCGAGCGTTCCAGAAACCCCTTCACCACGGCGTTCCCGGCAAACTCCAGCGGCTGCTGGGCCAGGTTGAAGCGCTCAATGCGCGCACCCTGCTGCTTCGCCCAATCAACATCTGCCGCAAAAGTGACCAGCGCTTGATCGACCTGCGCACCACACACCCCCGTGCTGCAGCACAGCGAAGGGTCATACACCTGGATGGTTTTCATGTTCCTGTTCTCCGTGATCCGCCAGCCTTGGCGGGAATGGGTTCAGCGACACCGGAAGAGGTCATCAACAGTGCTCGGGGACACACAACCCGACACGATCAAGCGCTTCCTTCAGTCGAACGCGATCTTGCACCCACTCAGCCAACGGCAACGCCAGAAAGGCCTCGATGCGCGCCCGCAGCACACGATAGGCATGCTCGAAGGCCGCCTCAATCTCGGCTTCGCTACCGGTCACATGCGCGGGATCATCCACGCCCCAGTGGGTGCGCAGGACCGATCCGAGATAAGCCGGGCAGGTTTCACCGGCCGCGCTGGCGCACACGGTGACAACGATGTCAGGCGTGGCTGGCAGCGCATCCCAAGACTTGCTGTACAGCCCTTCGGTGGACATCCCTTCGCGTTCGAGCAATGCGAGCGAACGCGGATGCACCTGCCCGGTGGGCTGGCTCCCGGCACTCATCGCCCGCCAGCCCGCTGGCGCAAGGTGGTTGAAGGTCGCCTCGGCCAGAATCGAACGGCACGAGTTTCCGGTACACAGAAAGAGGATGTTCATGTGCGCTCTTCACTTTGAATTACGTTGTATTCAATAATACAACAATAATTGAACTATTAAAAACAAAAGTACCGCCCGTGCCCCGATATAGGGCGGGCGGCGATGTGACTCAGGCGTGCTCAGCCAAAGCGACCGGTGACATAGTCCTCGGTACGGCGGTTGCGCGGGTTGGTGAAAATCTGCTCTGTCTCGCCCACCTCGACCAAATCCCCAAGGTGGAAGAAGGCCGTGCGGTTGGAGATGCGCGCGGCCTGCTGCATGTTGTGAGTCACCACGGCAATCGTGTAGGACTCGGCCAGTTCGGTAATCAACTGCTCGATTTTTGCCGTGGCAATCGGGTCGAGCGCAGAGCAGGGTTCGTCCATCAGAATCACCTCGGGGCTGACGGCAATCGCACGCGCAATGCACAGACGCTGCTGCTGTCCGCCCGACAGGCCGGTACCGGGCTGATCGAGACGGTCCTTGACCTCGTCCCACAGCCCCGCACGCTTCAGGCTCTTTTCGACGATTTCATCGAGCTCGCTGCGGTTGCGCGCCAGTCCATGCAGACGGGGGCCGTAGGCAATGTTCTCGTAAATCGACTTGGGAAAGGGGTTGGGCTTCTGGAACACCATGCCCACCTGCGCCCTGAGCAGCACCACGTCCAGGGACTTGTCATAGATGTCCGACCCATCGAGCAACACGCGGCCAGTCACCCGGCAGCCCTCGATGGTGTCATTCATGCGGTTCAGGCAGCGCAGGAAAGTGGACTTGCCACACCCCGACGGACCAATGAACGCAATCACCTCATTCTGATAGATGTCGAGATCGACGCCATGAACCGCTTCGTTCGATCCGTAATACACCTTCACATCCTGGGCGCTCACCTTCACCGGCGGGGTCGAACGGGCGGCATCCCCCGCCACCTGACCCAAGGCTTGCGCCTGCCGATCATGCATGGTTCCAGCCTGCACGGGTATCTCCATCTTCATACTCACCACCTTGTCTCAAATCGCTTGCGCAGCCAGATGGCCAGCGCATTCATGCTCAACATCAGCGCCAGCAGCACGATGATCGCAGCCGAAGTTCTTGCCTCAAAGAAATTACGCAGTTCATTGCCCTGCCACAAATAGATTTGTACCGGCAGTGCAGTGGACTGATCGAGCGGCGTGCCCGGAACCGAGGCCACGAAGGCACTCATGCCGATCAGCAACAGCGGAGCCGTTTCGCCAATGGCCTGTGCAACCCCGATGATCGCACCGGTGAGGATGCCCGGCAGCGCCAGTGGCAAGACATGATGGAACACGGTCTGCACCTTTGAAGCGCCGATCCCCAGCGCAGCCTGCCGAATCGAGGGCGGAATGGCCTTCAGCGTGGAACGCGTGGCAATGATCACCGTGGGCAGCGTCATCAGCGACAGCACCAACCCGCCGACCAGCGGTGCAGACAGCGGCATCTTGAACCAGTTGATGAACACCGCTGCCCCGAGCAGACCAAAGATGATCGACGGCACGGCAGCCAGGTTGTTGATGTTGACCTCCACAAGGTCGGTGAAACGGCTCTTCGGAGCAAACTCTTCAAGATAGATCGCGCTGGCCACGGCAATCGGCACTGCGAGCAGAATCACGATCGCCATCATGTACAACGAGCCCACGAACGCCCCGCCCAGGCCCGCCGAAGCCAGCGAACTGCGCGAATCCGGATTCATGAACAGCGCAGTGCTGAACTTCATCTGGATGACACCACGCTCATGCAACTGATCGGCCCACTCGCGCACCTGAGGATGCAGTTGCTGCTGGCTGTCGGGCAGGCTGCGGTCGATGTTGCCCTTCAGCCACACATCCACATTGGCATCCGCCAGCAACGGCAAGCTGACCGTCTGCCCGATCAGCGACGGATCGGCCATCACCCGGTCACGCAGTGCAAAGCGCTCGCCGCTGGTCACCAGCGCCCGCAGTCGGGCGCGCTGACTTTCGGCTTCGGGCACATGCCTGAGGAGGGTGTTCTCGATGATCCGGTTCCAGTTCACCATGGTCAGCCGGGTTTGCCAGGCCAGATCACGCTGTCTGAACTGAGCCGGCGTTTCATCGGCCTGCTGCACCGGGCGTGCATCGATCTTGATGATCTCCGGATCGAAATACACATCGGCCACAACCGTCGCCTGCCAGAAGGCTGGCAACCCCTTGGACAGGATGGTCGCAAACAGCAGCCCCACCAGCCCAAGGCCAACCATCACCGCTGTCAGCCCGATGTTCCTGAAGCGCCGCTCACTGCGGTGCCGCCGTTGCAGCGATGCCTGGATGCGTGCGAGCCGCTGGTCTGCCGGTTCATTCCCATTTTTCATAAGAAATCCTTGTCACCCCTGACACCTGCCAATTCATCGACTCGGCAGTGCATCATTCGTACTGCTCACGATACTTGCGCACGATGTACAGCGCGCCCACATTGAGCACCAGCGTGATCACGAAAAGTGTCAGCCCCAGTGCAAACGCCACCAGCGACTGCGCACTGGCAAAGTCCTGATCTCCCGTCAATTGATTGACGATGGTGACCGTCACGGTCGACACTGCCTCGAACGGATTGGCATGCAGGACCGGGCTATTGCCGGCGGCCAGCACCACGATCATCGTCTCGCCAATGGCTCGACTGGCAGCCAGCAGAAAGGCCCCGACAATGCCTGGAAGGGCTGCCGGCAGCACGACCTTGCGGATCGTTTCAGACTTGGTCGCCCCCAGGCCATAGGAACCATCGCGCATCGCTCTGGGCACCTGAGTAATGATGTCGTCCGAAAGCGAAGATACGAACGGAATGATCATGATCCCCATCACCACACCAGCCGTCAGCGCACTGGTGGCGCGGATGTCGATGCCGATGGATTGACCCAGCCCGTAGAAAAACGGCCCCACCGTAACCAGCGCAAAGAAGCCATACACAATCGTGGGAATGCCCGCCAACACTTCAATCACAGGCTTGGCAAAGGCGCGCAACCAATCCGGCGCATACTCGGCCATGTAGATGGCGGTCATCAGCCCCATCGGCACCGCCACCAGCAGCGCGATCAGGCTCACCATGAGGGTGCCCCACAGCAACGGCAACAGGCCGAACTGCCCTTGCCCGCTGCTGCCCACCGTGGCAAAACGCGGATTCCAGACGGTTCCAAAGAAGAAATCGGCCGGGCTGACATAATTAAAGAAGCGGATCGCCTCGCCCACCATCGAAAACACGATGCCCACCGTGGTCAGAATGGCAATCGTCGAACAGATCACCAGCAACACGCGGACAGCCCACTCCACCTGATTGCGCGCGCGCAGCGCCGGGCTGATCCTGCGCCAGGTCAACACCAGGCCAGCCACAGCGGTGGCCGACATCAGCGCAATCATGGACAGACGCCCGGTGGCCTGCAGCCTGGACATGTGTTCGGCCGCCTGCAATTCGTGGGCCGCAGGCGTATCGGAAACGCCAAACCCCGAAGCAATGGAGTGTATGCGGCGCAGCAGCACCTGCAGTTCCTGCCCACTCAGCGTAGACAGATCGGCCGGCAACTGGGCCACCACCAACGTGCGTATCAGACTGGGTTCGAAAATCGACCACAGGAGAAAAATCAGGAAAGCAGGCAGCCCGCACCACAAGGCCACCAGCAGCCCATAGTAGCCGGGCCGGGAATGCATGCGCGACTGCGGCGCACCCGCAGCAACCTTCCTGCTGCGCATCAGACCGATCTGGTAGGCAAAGGCCGTCAGCATCAGCAGTACGCAGATCAGTACGAGATTACTCATTTGAACTCCAGATTCACTGGCAATTTGACAGCCCGTTCCAGCACGCTGCTTTCCGGCAGTCTCACATCGGCCGGATGCTGCAGGACGGGCATGAAGCCTCGGGGCGAATGCCCCGCAGGCGTCGATCCGGCCAGCCCCCGGACAATACACAGTCGGGAACGGGTGGATCACCGGCAATACCCCGAGCCGGGTAGCGTTGCACCTGGCTCGGGGTATTCATAAACCGGCTCAATGACTGCCGATGGCAGGCTCAGTTGGCCGATACCGTCTTGCCCGAGGTCACGGCCTCAAGAATCGCGGCACGCTCCTCGTCACCCAGCGGAATCAGGCCCGCGCTCTCCAGCGGCGATCCGAAGCCAGACATCTGTTCGTTCAGGAAAAATTCAGCGTACTCCTGAAGACCCGGTACCACGCCGACATGCTCACCCTTGACATAGAAGAACAGCGGACGGGACACCGGATAGTCGCCCGAACCAATGGTTTCCAGGCTGGGCGTGACCCCATTCACCGTTGCCACCTTCAGGCGGTCGCGGTTCTGGTCATAGAAGCTCAGACCGAACACCCCCACCGCATCGCCCTGGGCATCCAGACGAGCCAAGGTTTCGGTGTAATCCCCCGCGATCTCGATGATCCGGCCGTCCTGACGCAGCGCATTGCAGACCTGGGTCTTGGCTTCCTTTTCCAGCGCAGCGATTTCGGGGAAGGCATCACACCCCGGATGGGTTACCTTCTCTTCGAACACTTCACGGGTACCATGGTTGGAAGCCGGAATCACCAGCACGATTTCCTGATCAGGCAGACTGGCATCGATTTGCGACCAGCGGGTGTAGGGGTTCTTCACCATCTTGCCTGCCTGCGGCACTTCGGCAGCAGCAGCGGCAAACACCTGCTGCGGAGTCAGGGCAAAAGTACCCTTGTCGGCGCGGGAAGCGAACACGATGCCATCGTAGCCAAACTGCACTTCGATGATCTTGTTCACACCGGCCTTCGCGCAGGCCTCAACTTCAGCAGGACGGATCGGACGCGAGGAGTTCGCGATATCGATGGTATTGACGCCCACGCCCTGGCAGAACTGGCGCAGACCGCCACTCGAACCGCCGGAACCGACGACCGGGGTCTTGAACTGGGGAAACGCGTTACCAAACTCTTCCGCAACGATACTGGCAAAGGGCAACACGGTGGACGAACCGGCAATCTGCAGGTTGTCACGTGCAGCAGCCGGCGCAGCCACGCCGGCAAGAATCGCGGTGGCGACAGCCACGCCAATGGCACTGTGTTTCAAGGTCATCTTCAGCTTCCTCTTGTATGAACGTCAAAACCTGCGCTTGCGCACTGACCGGATGAGCGGTCAGGCGATCGTGTGCGCAAAGTATGGAGGCTGAAGATTTCAGTTACGTGACAATTAAAGAATACGACATCCTGGTGAAACCCACGTACCCCTGCCGTGCAGGAGACTCACGCCGGAACGCTGTTTACCGCGCGCAACACCTCGTCGGCAATCGCCTGTGCCAGCCGCTCCACCTGAGAGGAATCCCGCCCCTCGACCATCACCCGCAGCAGCGGCTCGGTGCCGGACGGCCGCAGCAGCACCCGCCCGTTGTCGGCCAGTTCCTGAACGGCGGCCTGACGCGCCTGCTCGATCGGCTGACAGCCCTGCCAGTCGAACCCTGCCGGCAGGCGCACATTGATCAAGGTCTGCGGATAGAACTCCAGGTCGGCACAGGCCTGCGCCAGCGTCTGGCCACGCAGCTTGAGCGCGGCCAGCACCTGCAGGGCGGAAATGATGGCGTCTCCGGTGGTGTGGCAATCCAGGCAGATGATGTGCCCGGAGTTTTCACCACCCAGCGTCCAGCCCCGCTCGATCAGCCGCTCCAGTACATAGCGGTCCCCGACCCGGGCGCGGTCGAACGGTACGCCCAGGCGATCGATCGCATGCTCGAACCCCAGATTGCTCATCAACGTGCCCACCACGCCCGCCAGCCGCCCTTCGGCCTTGCGCGCAGCGGCAATCACGTAGATCAGCTTGTCGCCGTCGTAAATCACGCCCTCGGCATCGACCATGATCAGGCGGTCACCATCGCCATCGAGCGCAATGCCGATGTCCGCGCGGTACTCCAGCACCGCCTGGCGCAAGCTTTCCGGGCGGGTGGCCCCGACGCCGTCGTTGATATTGAGGCCATTCGGTTCGACGCCGACCGGAATCACCTCCCCCCCCAGTTCGTGGAACACGCTGGGTGCGATGTGATAGGCCGCACCGTGCGCACAATCGACCACGATGCGCATGCCGCGCAGGTCCAGCTCGTTGGGAAAGGTACTCTTGCAGAATTCGATGTAACGGCCGGCGGCATCCGACACACGGCTTGCCTTGCCCAGACGCGCCGAAGTGACACAGCCCATCGGCTGATCCACCGCCGCCTCGATCTCGAGCTCGATGCTGTCCGGCAGCTTTGCGCCGCTGGCCGAAAAGAACTTGATGCCGTTGTCATCGAAAGGATTATGCGATGCCGAGATCACCACCCCGGCCTGCAGGCGCAGCGCCCGGGTCAGATAGGCCACTGCCGGAGTGGGCATGGGACCGGCGAGCATCACGTCGACCCCCGCAGCAGACAGCCCCGCCTCCAGCGCAGCCTCCAGCATGTAACCGGATATCCGGGTGTCCTTGCCAATCAGCACGGCGGGGCGATCCCCCGCAGGCAGGGACTCATGCCGCACCAGCACCCGACCGGCCGCATAGCCCAGGCGCATCACGAAATCGGGGGTGATCGGTTCTGTCCCGACCTGACCACGCACACCATCGGTTCCGAAATACTTGCGCCCCATGCCTGTCCGCCTCCTGATAAAAGGCAGATTATGACAGCTCAGGCGGCGGCTGGCGAAACCCGATCCTGCACTTCAGCCTCACGCACCGCCTCCCACACCTTGAGCATGTCGGCGGTCGCCGCAACGTCATGCACGCGGACAATCGCCGCTCCCCGCTGCACCGCAACCAGCGCCGCAGCCACACTGGCGGCCACACGCTGGCCGGCCGGGCGCCCGGTGACTGCACCCAGCATGGACTTGCGCGACAGCCCGGCCAGCAGCGGCAGGCCCCCCTCCGCCAGTCGCCCAAGCCCCGCCAGCAAAGTGTAGTTGTGCGCCACGCTCTTGCCGAAACCGAAGCCCGGGTCCAGCAGCAGACGCGCCCGCGCCACGCCGGCCGCCTGCAGGGTCGCCACCCGTTCATCGAGAAACGCCCGCACCTCGGCCTCCACATCCGCATAGCTCGGGTTGTGCTGCATGGTGCGTGGCTCGCCCTGCATGTGCATCACGCATAGCGCCGCACCGGAAGCCGCCACCGCAGCCACCGCTCCTTCGGCACGGAAGGCATTCACGTCATTGATCATGGCCGCGCCGGCGGCAATCGCCTCGCGCATCACGGCCGGCTTGAGCGTATCCACCGACAGCGGCACAGGACAGCCCCGGAGGCGTTCGACCAGTGGTATCACACGGTCGAGTTCCTGCTGCAAGGGCACCGCATCGGCCCCCGGCCGGGTGGATTCGCCGCCGATATCGAGCAGGTCCGCGCCCTCCTCGATGGCACGATCGGCATGGGCCAGAGCCTGATCGAGCCGGCTACCATGTCCATCGCCCGAAAAGGAGTCGGTGGTCACATTCACGATGGCCATGATCCGTGGTCGCGACAGATCAAGCTGAAAGCGGCCACATTGCAACACTGGGGAAGACATCCTGCGCTCCAAACAAAGGGGCCGACTTGCGTCGGCCCTCGATCAACTGCGAACGTTACGGTTACGGATGACGGTCAGTCATGCCCGAGGCTCATGCCGCCGGGGCCGGAGCGTTCGGCTCGGCACCCGGGGCATCATCGCGCGACTTTTTGGGCGGCTGCGAACTGGGCTTGGGCGGACGCGGCGGACGACCTTCCATGATGTCGGTAATCTGCTCCGCATCCAGCGTTTCCCACTCCAGCAGTGCCTGCGTCATCGCTTCGATCTTGTCGCTGTTCTCCTCGATCAGACGACGTGCCAGCGCGTACTGCTGGTCGATGATGCGACGAATCTCGGCATCCACCTTCTGCATCGTGGCTTCAGACACATTGCGGTGCGTGGTGACCTGACGACCCAGGAAGATTTCACCCTCTTCCTCGCCATACACCATCGGCCCCAGGTTGTCCGACATGCCCCACTGGGTCACCATGCGACGGGCCAGATCGGTTGCCCGGGCAAAGTCATTCGAAGCGCCGGTGGTCATCTGGTTCATGAAGATCTCTTCACAAATCCGCCCACCGAACAGCACCGCGATGGTTTGCAGCAGACGCTCCCGGTCCTGGCTGTAACGGTCGGTCTCAGGCAGTTGCATGGTCACACCCAGCGCACGACCGCGCGGAATGATGGTGACCTTGTGCACCGGGTCGGTCTTGTCGAGCAGCTTCGCCACCACCGCATGACCCGACTCGTGGTAAGCCGTGTTCTTGCGCTCTTCTTCGGGCATGATCATGGAGCGGCGCTCGGCCCCCATCATGATCTTGTCCTTGGCCCGCTCGAAGTCGTCCATGTCCACCAGGCGCTTGCTGCCCCGTGCGGCAAACAGTGCGGCCTCATTCACCAGGTTGGCCAGGTCCGCCCCAGAGAAACCGGGCGTGCCCCGTGCCAGCACCACAGGCTCCACATCCGGACCGATGGGCACCTTGCGCATGTGCACCTTGAGGATCTGCTCGCGACCGCGAATGTCGGGCAGCGGTACCACCACCTGACGGTCGAAGCGGCCCGGACGCATCAGCGCCGGATCGAGCACGTCGGGACGGTTGGTGGCCGCAATCACGATCACCCCGGTCTGCCCCTCGAAGCCGTCCATTTCCACCAGCAGCTGGTTGAGCGTCTGCTCGCGTTCGTCGTTGCCACCGCCCATGCCGGCGCCACGCTGACGCCCCACCGCATCGATTTCGTCGATGAAGATGATGCACGGCGCGTGCTTCTTGGCCTGCTCGAACATGTCGCGCACACGGGCCGCGCCCACACCGACGAACATCTCGACAAAGTCGGAACCGGAAATCGAGAAGAACGGCACCTTCGCTTCTCCGGCGATGGCTTTCGCAAGCAGCGTCTTGCCGGTGCCGGGCGAACCCACCATCAGCACGCCCTTGGGAATGTGACCACCCAGCTTCTGGAACTTGGTCGGGTCGCGCAGGAAATCGACCAGCTCGGCCACCTCTTCCTTGGCTTCGTCACACCCGGCCACATCGGCAAAGGTCAGGGAGTTGGCCGACTCGTCCAGCATGCGCGCCTTGGACTTGCCGAAGGAAAAGGCACCGCCCCGTCCCCCGCCCTGCATCTGGCGCATGAAGAAAATCCACACGCCGATCAACAGCAGCATCGGGAACCAGGAAATCAGGATGCTCATCAGCACCGACTGCTCTTCTTCCGGCTTGCTGGCGATCACCGACACACCCGAGCGCATCAGGTCGGACACCATCCAGATATCCTGCACCCCGGGCGTGTACACCGTCACCTGGCGGCCATCCTGGGTGGTGGCCTTGACGACCCGCCCATCGACCACTGCCTTGCTGATCCGGCCCGCGCGCGCCTCCTCCATGAACTGGGAGTATTCCATGGTATTGGGCGTGATCTGACGGGCGTTGAACTGGTTGAACACCGTCATCAACACCACACCGATCACCATCCAGATCGCGAGATTCTTGAACAGATTATTCAATGTATTTTCCTTCCAGGCCCCGCAAGGGCGACAATTCATTGACTCATTCTATTAGCGATTGTTCCTTGCGGTAAACCAATCGCAATCATCGGCCACAGCAATCGACCCGAGCCCGCATGACCGTCGGAATGACGATCCGTTCGCACATTCTGCGCTGATTGCATGCGCACTACGCGCGAACCGGATGATTCTACCCGAACATCCCGAATCCACGAACCGCTCGCACAGCAGCACACTGCCATTTCAGGCCTTGCGATCGACCCCGAGCAAGTACACTTCCGGACTGCGATCACGTGAAGCTTTCGGCTTTCGCACCTGCAGGCTGCGGAACACTTGCTGGGCACTGCTGCGAAACTCCATGAAACCCGGCCCCTGAAATATTTTGGTCAGGAATTTTCCGCCCGGCTTGAGATGACGCCCGGCAAAATCCAGCGCCAGTTCGGCCAGATGAATCGAGCGCGCCTGGTCGGTCAGTTCGATGCCCGACATGTTGGGCGCCATGTCGGACAGCACCAGATCCACCGGCTGGCCGCCCAGCCGGGACTCCAGGTCGGACAGCACCGCATCGTCCATGAAGTCTCCCTGAATGAACTCCATGCCGGGCATGGGCTCCACCGCCAGCAGGTCGAGCGCAAACACCCGCCCCTGCGGGCCCACCCGCTCGATGGCCACCTGAGTCCAGGAACCCGGCGCCGCCCCCAGATCGACCACCACCATGCCCGGACGGAGCAAGTGGTCACGTTCATCGATCTCCAGCAGCTTGAACGCCGCTCGCGAGCGGTAGCCTTCCACCTTCGCACGTTGCACATAGGCATCGGTGACATGTTCCATCATCCACGCCTTGCTGGTCTTGGTTCGCTTCATGGGAGTAAAATCCTCGGCCCAAACAGGTTGAGAACAGCAATGATCGAATTATCCCCGGCCGAGCGCCGCCGCCTTCGCGCCGAAGCCCACCATCTGAACCCGGTCGTGTCGATTGCGGGCAACGGCCTGACCCCTGCGGTGCAGGCTGAAATCGAGCGCTCGCTGCAGGCGCATGAGCTCATCAAGGTGAAGCTCCACGGCATCGAACGCCCGCAGCGCGAGGCGCTGATGCACGAAATCTGCAACGCACTGGAAGCCGCCCCGGTGCAGCACATTGGCACGATTCTGGTGATCTGGCGCGAACGCCGCGAAGAATCGAACACCACTGCCGCGCCGCGCAAGAGCAGCAGCAACACCCCAGGCACCGCAAAAGCAAAATCGGCGCGGGCCTTTGCCGCAGCCGCCCGACGCACCGCCCTGATCCAGCAGGCGGCCGAAAAGAAGCGCGGCCCTGCACGCCGTCCGCGCGGCCTGCCCGGCAAACCAACCGGCAGCAGAGGGCGGGACTGACCCTGCGCAGCCTGCTGACACAGTGCGGGGCACCTGAGGGCGCACGGGTCACTGCACCCCGCCTGAGCGCGCCCGCCTGAGCGGAGACAATCCGCTTAGTTTTCAGGGCGGATTGCGCACTGCTGCCCGCCCGAAGCGGAGGACAGCAGTGCGGGCAGCCCGGCCACCAGCACCACACCCAGCACGCTCTGCGCCACATACAGCAGGCTGGATGCCCGGTGCCAGAAAGCAAAGCGGGCCGCGTACGCACTGTCCATCACCTCGGCCGGCAGGGCGTCGAGCTTCATCTGCGCCATCATGGGCTGAATGCCCAACTGCATCGCCACCGCGCACAGCGTCATCAGCATCAACACCCAGACCACCGGCGTTCTGACAAAGCGGGCACCGAGCGCACGCCAGGCCAGAAACAGCAGCAGACTGCCGCACAGCAGGCCCGTCCAGCCCACCCGCTCGAACAGCACCCCGGCGATCTTGCCCGCCAGCGCACGCTCGGGAATCATCGCAAACAGGAGCGGCACCACCATGAATCCGACGATCCACAAGGCCCCGACCCATGCGGTGGCACTCAGCAGCAGCACGCGATCAAAGTAACGCCCGAACACCGAGAAGGGGTTCGAGTTGCCGACCGGACCGGACTCCGACACCTGCACCCCCGCCTTCTTCAAATGTACAGCACGTCGACGATTTCGTACTCGCGTACGCCGCCGGGGGCCTGCACTTCGGCCACATCGCCGGCATACTTGCCAATCAGGGCACGGGCAATCGGTGAGCTGACCGAGATCTTTCCTTCCTTCACATCGGCTTCGTCTTCGCCCACGATCTGGTAACGCACTGTATCGCCGGAATCCAGGTCTTCCAGATCCACAGTGGCGCCAAACACGCAGCGGCCATCGGCATCCAGCAGGGTCGGATCGATGATCTGGGCGTTGGCCAGCTTGCCTTCCAGCTCCTTGATGCGCCCTTCCAGAAAGCCCTGGCGCTCTTTGGCCGCATCGTATTCCGCGTTCTCGGAGAGATCGCCATGCGAGCGCGCCTCGGCAATCGCGGCGATCACCGCCGGACGCTCCACGGTTTTCAGCCGGTGCAGTTCATTGCGCAGCAATTCCGCACCCTTTACGGTCAGCGGCGTCTTGTTCATGCCTTCTCTCCCATCAACTCGGCATGCAGGGCCTGCAGACCATACACTTCCAGTTGGTCGAGATGACGCATGCCCATGGTTGCGGCACGCGCGCCCTCGATGGTGGTAAACACCGTCAGCTTGGCTGCCAGGGCGCTGGTGCGGATGGAGCGGGAGTCGACGATGGCCTGCCGCTTTTCCTCGACGGTATTGATCACCAGGCAGATTTCATCGTTCTTGATCATGTCGACGACATGCGGACGTCCCTCGGTGACCTTGTTGACCACATTCACCGGAATGCCGGCCGCCTCGATCGCCCCGGCCGTACCACGGGTGCCCACCAGGCCGAAGCCCAGTTCGTGCAGTGCCCGTGCGACTTCCACGGCGGCAGGGCGGTCCGAGGGCTTCACGCTGATGAAGGCCGTACCGGAGCGCGGCAGCCGCACGCCAGCCGCAATCTGCGACTTCACGAAAGCTTCGGCAAAACTGCGCCCCACCCCCATGACTTCGCCGGTGGACTTCATTTCCGGCCCGAGAATGGTGTCCACACCCGGGAACTTGACGAAGGGGAAGACCGCTTCCTTCACCGAATAGAAGGACGGCACGATCTCGCCGGCGACGCCCTGACTGGCCAGGCTCTGGCCGGCCATGCAGCGCGCGGCGATCTTGGCCAGCGGCAGCGAGCAAGCCTTGGAGACGAAGGGCACGGTGCGCGAGGCACGCGGGTTCACTTCGAGCACATACACCACGGCGTTGTCACCCTCACCCTGAATTGCGAACTGCACGTTCATCAGGCCGACCACATTGAGCGCGCGCGCCATGGCTTCGGTCTGGCGACGCAGCTCGTCCTGCAGCGCAGCGGTCAGCGTGTAGGGCGGCAGCGAGCAGGCGGAATCGCCCGAGTGCACGCCGGCCTGCTCGATATGCTCCATGATGCCGCCGATCATCACCTGCTGGCCATCGGACAGCGCATCCACGTCCACTTCGGTGGCGTCATTCAGGAAGCGGTCGAGCAGCACCGGCGATTCGTTGGAAACCTTGACCGCCTCGCGCATGTAGCGCTCGAGGTCCTTCTGCTCGTGCACGATTTCCATCGCGCGGCCACCCAGCACATAGCTGGGACGCACCACCAGCGGGTAGCCGATTTCCGCAGCCAGGCGCACCGCCTCTTCCGGCGTGCGTGCGGTACGGTTGGGCGGCTGCTTGAGACCGAGATCGTTGAGCAGCTTCTGGAAGCGTTCGCGGTCTTCCGCAGCATCGATCATGTCCGGGCTGGTGCCGATGATCGGCACGCCGTTGTCCTGGAGCGCTTGCGCGCGCTTGAGCGGCGTCTGACCGCCAAACTGCACGATCACGCCCACCGGTTTCTCGATGTGCACGATCTCCAGAATGTCTTCCAGGGTGATCGGCTCGAAATACAGGCGGTCGGAGGTGTCGTAGTCGGTGGACACGGTCTCCGGGTTGCAGTTGACCATGATGGTCTCGTAGCCGTCCTCGCGCAGCGCCAGCGCGGCATGCACGCAGCAGTAGTCGAACTCGATGCCCTGGCCGATGCGGTTGGGGCCGCCGCCCAGCACCATGATCTTCTTCTTGTCGGTGGGGCGCGCCTCGCACTCGTCCTCGTAGGAGGAATACATGTAGGCGGTGGACGTGGCGAATTCGGCCGCGCAGGTATCCACACGCTTGAACACCGGACGCACACCGAGCGCATGCCGCTGCAGGCGCACCGAGGTTTCGTCGGTGCCGAGCAGCTTCGCCAGGCGACGGTCCGAGAAGCCCTTGCGCTTGAGGTCACGCAGTTCTGCGGCCTTCAGCGCCTTCAGCGAACGGCCGGAGAGAGACTTCTCGGTGAGCACGATGTCCTCGATCTGTGCGAGAAACCACGGATCGATCTTGGTGAAGTTGAACACCTGCTCCTGCGTGTAGCCCTCGCGGAAAGCCTGTCCCACATACCAGATGCGCTGGGCACCGGGGTTGGCGAGTTCGTGCTCCAGGTCTTCCTGGTCGGCTTCCACCTCATCCAGGCCATAGGCGCCCACCTCAAGACCACGCAGGGCCTTCTGGAAGGATTCCTGGAAGCTGCGGCCCATCGCCATCACCTCGCCCACCGACTTCATTTGCGTGGTCAGGCGATCGTTGGCCTGCGGAAACTTCTCGAAAGCAAAACGCGGAATCTTGGTGACGACGTAATCGATCGACGGCTCGAAGGACGCCGGGGTCGCCCCGCCGGTGATGTCGTTCTTGAGCTCATCGAGCGTGAACCCCACAGCCAGCTTGGCCGCAACCTTGGCGATCGGGAAGCCGGTGGCCTTGGAGGCGAGCGCAGACGAACGCGACACGCGCGGGTTCATCTCGATCACGATCATGCGCCCATCCTGCGGGTTGATCGCAAACTGCACGTTGGAGCCGCCGGTATCCACGCCGATCTCGCGCAGCACCGCGATGGAGGCGTTGCGCAGCAGCTGATATTCCTTGTCGGTGAGCGTCTGCGACGGTGCCACGGTGATGGAGTCACCGGTGTGCACACCCATCGGATCGAGGTTTTCGATGGAACACACGATGATGCAGTTGTCGGCGCGGTCGCGCACGACTTCCATCTCGTATTCCTTCCAGCCGATCAGCGACTCTTCGATGAGCAGCTCATTGGTCGGGCTGGCCTCCAGGCCGCGCTTGCAGATTTCATGGAACTCTTCCATGTTGTAGGCAATGCCACCGCCAGAGCCTCCCAGCGTGAAACTCGGGCGGATGATCACCGGGAAGCCGATGCCCCCCTGCACCTGCAGGGCCTCTTCCATGCTGTGGGCGATGCCGGAACGCGCCGATCCGAGACCGATCTTGGTCATCGCATCCTTGAACTTGAGGCGGTCCTCGGCCTTGTCGATGGCCTCTTCGGAGGCGCCGATCAGTTCCACGCCATACTTGGCGAGCACGCCATGACGCGCCAGATCGAGCGCACAGTTGAGCGCCGTCTGCCCACCCATGGTCGGCAGGATCGCATCCGGACGTTCCTTTTCGATGATGCGCTCGACGGCCTGCCAGGTGATCGGTTCGATGTAGGTCACATCGGCCGTTTCCGGGTCGGTCATGATGGTGGCCGGGTTGGAATTGACCAGCACCACCTTGTAACCTTCCTCACGCAGCGCCTTGCAGGCCTGGGCTCCGGAATAATCGAATTCGCAGGCCTGACCGATGATGATCGGGCCTGCGCCGATGATGAGAATGCTCTGGATGTCTGTGCGTTTAGGCATGGCCTAACCTCGATTCTTCATTTGAGCGCGGCAGCCGAAGCTGCCGCGAGGATGATTCTGGATGCTGTTCCGGCAACACTCCGGACTCAGCGACCGGCTTCCAGCATGGTCACGAAGCGGTCGAACAGGTAGGCCACGTCATGCGGCCCGGGACTCGCTTCCGGGTGCCCCTGGAAGGAAAATGCCGGCACGTCGGTACGTGCAATCCCCTGGTTGGTGCCATCGAACAGCGACACATGCGTCACCCGCAACGTGTCGGGCATGCTTGCCGGATCGACCGCAAAGCCATGGTTCTGGCTGGTGATGAGCACCTTGCCGGTATCGAGATCCTTCACCGGGTGGTTGGCGCCGTGATGGCCGGTGGGCATCTTCATGGTCTTCGCACCGGAGGCCAGCGCCAGCAGCTGATGGCCGAGGCAAATGCCGAACACCGGCACCTTGCTGGCCAGCAACTCGCGGATCGCGGCAATCGCGTAGTCGCAGGGCTCGGGGTCGCCCGGGCCATTGGACAGGAACACACCGTCCGGCTTGAGTGCCAGCACCTCGGCGGCCGGCGTCTGTGCCGGCACCACGGTGAGACGGCAGCCACGGCTGGCAAGCATGCGCAGGATGTTGCGCTTCACGCCAAAATCGTAGGCCACCACATGGAAGCGCGCATCGGCCTGCTCCGCATACCCCTCGCCAAGCACCCACTCGCACTCGGTCCACTCGTAGCGGTCGGCAGCACTCACCACCCTGGCCAGGTCCATGCCGGCCAGACCGGGGAAGGCACGGGCCTGCGCAATCGCGGCTTCGGCATCGGGCGTCTCGCCCGGTGCAGCGGTCACGATGCAGCCGGCCTGAGCGCCCTTCTCGCGCAGGATGCGGGTCAGTTTGCGGGTGTCGATGCCGGCAATCGCGACAATGCCCTCGTCGCGCAGATAGGCATCGAGGGTACGGTCCATGCGGAAATTGGATGCCAGCAAAGGCAGGTCACGGATCACCAGGCCAGCCGCGTGCACACGCCCGGCCTCGACATCTTCGGCATTCACACCGGTGTTGCCGATGTGCGGATAGGTCAGCGTCACGATCTGGCGGCAATAGCTCGGGTCGGTCAGGATTTCCTGATAACCCGACATCGAGGTGTTGAACACCACCTCGCCCACCGTGCTGCCTGCCGCACCGATTCCTTTGCCTGAAAACACCGTTCCGTCGGCGAGCGCCAGAATGGCAGACGGGAAAGCAGTCACGACAAACTCCTGAATTCAAGCGATAGTCAGGGCAACCGGGATGGTCACCCCCATACGTGAAAAAACGGGACGAGCCGTCCGGCCAATCCCGCTGTCAGATTTTTCGAATTATACCGCGCCGCCCGCCCCTGCGTAAACGTTGTTGCAACGCGGGGCAAGCATCGCCGCTCACGGCGCGCTCTTGCGCAGCACGCGGGTCAGCACGTCGAGTTCGGTCAGCAGTTGGGTCAGCGGTGCCCTGAAGGCATCCTCATGCTGGTTGCGCGCAAGCTGCTCCACCCGCTGCGCGGCCGACAGCGCCCGCTCGGCGAAGAACACGCCCACACTGCCCTTGGCGGTATGCGCCAGTTCACGCAGACGGACGAAATCCCGTCGCTCGCGCGCAGTGCGCAGATCGCGCAGCAGCGGCCCCACATCCCGCAGATAGAGCTCGATCAGCTGCTGCAGCGAAGCCTCGTCGCCATCGAGCATGGCCCGTGTTTCGCCCAGATTCACGTTCGACTCATGCTCGACCGACTCCAGCATGGTCACCGCCCCCGGCAACTCCTCATCCTGCTGGCCGTTGCACAGGTGCTCGATCAGCGCATACAGACGCGCCCCACGAATCGGCTTGGAGATGAACTCGTCCATGCCTGCCTCCAGACAGGCCAGACGCTCCGCATCGCCGTCATGCGCGGTCATTGCCACAATCGGCACCGGTCGCCACATTTCATGGGTCATCACCCAGCTGCGGCGCGCCTCGCGTGCGCGGATGGCCCGCGTGGCCTCGATGCCGTCGAGCTCCGGCATCTGCATGTCCATCAGCACCAGATCGAAACGCTCTTGCTCGAAGCGCTCCACGGCCTCACGGCCGTTGCTCACCACGCACACCGAATGCCCGGCCTTCTCGAGCATGCGGGTGGCCACCGTCTGGTTGATCAGGTTGTCCTCGGCCAGCAGAATGTGCAGGCGGCCACAAAGCGGCCCCGCATCGGACGCATCGCCGTTCGCGAAAGCCTCGAGATGCAGTTGAGGGTCGAACTCGAACAGCGACTCGGGCAGGGCCGCCGCCGCACCGCTGCGGGCAACGAACAGGGCATCGAGCAGCTCAAGCGCCGAAAAGGGCTTGCCCAGCCGCGACCCCAGACCCAACTCGCTGCAGCGCAGCGTGTCGCTCTTCTGCTCATGCATCGGCATCAACACGACGATCCGGTCGAGCATCGGTCGGGCATCGGCAAAACGCTCCACCAGCGCAAAACCGCCGGGCGGCGCCATGTGGCCATCGAGCAGGATGAAGTCATACGGATCCAGTCCGCCCTGCTCGGCGTTCAGCAGGCCTTCCGCCTGCTCGCCATCGCTTGCCAGCACCGCACGCAGCCCCAGAAACTCAAGCTGATGACACACACACTCGCCCAGCGCCCGGTTGCGCTCCACCACCAGCACCCGCGCCTTGCGCAGCACCTCCGGCACCGCTTCGGGGGTCAGCGCCAGCGCACTGCCAACCGGGGCAAACGGGCACTCGAAACGGAACACACTCCCCTGGCCGGGCGTGCTTTCCACCTGCAAGCGGCCGCCCATCAGCTCGACCAGCTGACGGCTGATCGCGAGCCCCAGACCGGTGCCACCGTATTTTCGGGTGGTACTCGCATCGGCCTGGGTGAAGGCACCAAAAATCGCCTCCTGCCGCTCGACCGGAATGCCGATGCCGGTGTCGCGCACCGCAAACGCAAGCACCACCGCATCGGCAGCGCGGCTGCGCACCTCGACCCGCAATTCGACTTCGCCGTGCTCGGTGAACTTGATCGCATTGCCCAGCAGATTGATCAACACCTGACGCAAACGGCCGGCATCGCCCACCAGCCGCAGTGGCACACCCGGATCATGGGCACAGAAAATCTCCAGCCCCTTCTGGTGCGCCTGTAGGGCCACCGACTTGAGCGTGGCCGACAGAAAGTCCGGCAGGTTGAACTCGCTTCGCTCGATCTCCAGCCGGCCCGCCTCGATGCGGGAAAAATCCAGAATGTCGTTGATGATCGCCAGCAAGGACTCCGCCGACGAATGCACCGTACGCAGACAGTCGCGCTGTTCGGAATTGAGATGCGTGTCGAGCAGCAGCTCGGTCATGCCGATGATGCCGTTCATCGGGGTACGGATTTCGTGGCTGACGTTGGCGAGAAACTCGCCCTTCACCCGGTTGGCCCGCTCGGCCTCGTCGCGAGCAGCGATCAGCTCCGACTGCAGGCGCTTCTGTTCGGAAATATCGGTGAAGGTGCCCAGCATGCGACGCCAGCGCCCTTCTTCCCCGCCACGCTCGCACGCCTTGCCGCGCAAGGCATACCAGTGCCACTGGGCGGCGGCATCGCACATCCGGACATCCACCTCGAAATACGGCAGATCTCCGCGCAGATGGGCACGCAACAGGCTGTCCGCCTTGCTGCGATCCTCCGGGTGCACATGCTGCAAGACCTCGTCGGCCGGACCGGAGCGCAGGCCGAGCGCCTGCATCCCCTGCCCCAATGCGGCCTCATCCCCTGCAAACATGATCGTACCGGCCGGAAAGTCCCACTCCCAGTAACCCGCATCGCCACGATCCAGCCCCAGCGCAAGCCGTGCACGGGCCACCGACAACTCGCGCTCCAGCGCGCTGCAGCGATGCCGCAGGGCCGACAGGTCGGCCTGCAGCGTCTCGATGGCGTCGCCCCCGGTGTGCATGGATGCCCGGCTGACCCGATTCGCGCCAATGCGGCCGGCTCAGCGCAGGCCGAGCACGTCCTGCATGTCGAACAGGCCGGCACGATGGCTGGCGAGAAAGCGCGCGGCGCGCATCGCGCCGGTGGCGTAAGGCATGCGGCTGCCCGACTTGTGGGTGATTTCGATGCGCTCACCGAGACCGGCAAACAAAACTGTGTGATCGCCCACCACATCCCCCCCCCGGATGGTGGAAAAACCGATGGTCTCTGGCAAACGCTCGCCGGTCACACCCTGACGGCCATAGAGGGCACAGCTGTCGAGATCGCGTCCCAGCACCTGCGCCACCACCTCGCCCATGCGCAGGGCGGTGCCGGAGGGCGCATCCACCTTGAAGCGGTGATGTGCCTCGATCACCTCCACATCGTAGCCCTGATCCAGAATGCGGGCGGCCACCTCAAGCAGCTTGAACACCGCATTCACGCCCACCGCCATGTTCGGCGCGAACACCACCGGAATGTCACGGGCAAAGTCCGCAATCTGCTGCTTTTGCGCGGCGCTGAAGCCGGTGGTGCCAATCACCACCGCCTTGCCAAGCCCATGCGCAATTTCAAGGTGTGCCAGTGTGGCCTCCGGGCGGGTGAAGTCGATCACACAGTCGGCTGCGGCAATCGCCCGGGCCGCATCGTCGCCAATGCACACCCCACAGGCAGCGCCGGCAAACTCGCCCGCATCACGACCCACGAAGGGGCTGTCGGGCCGGTCGAATGCGGACGCCAGACGCACGCCCTCCTCATTGTTGGCCGCCTCGATCAGCATGCGCCCCATGCGGCCAGCCGCACCGGCAACCGCTACTGCAATATCCGTCATTCATTCCTCTCGCTGAACATTATTGACCTGGCGGCTCGATTGCCTGACTTCGCTTCGGCTCATTTGCCGCCCGTCGCCGGCACCTCGACCACGCGCGAACGCGGCGGGGCGCTTTCGGCAGCCCCTTCACCGGCAGCCGCCACCACATCGCCTTCCACACGCACCAGCAACTCATTCTCGAAAAACACGCTCAGCATGCGCTGCTCGGGCTCGCCCTTGCCGGGCTTGAACAGATACACATAATCCCAGCGGTCGGGCCGGAAGGTATCGACCAGCAAGGGACTGCCAAGCACGAAGCGCACTTGGTCCCGGGTCATGCCCGGACGCAACTGCGACACCATTTCCTGGTCTATGTAGTTGCCCTGACGCACATCGATCCGGTACGGATTGACGCGGTCGGTCAGGGTCTGGAAGGAGCAGCCCGCTGCCAGCACCACGGATGCGGACAGCAGGAAAAGGGTAGTCGGCTTCATCGATCGCATGGGCGCAGTTTAGACCAAAGGGCGGGAACAGGCGTCTGAACGTTCTCAGAACGGGCTGGAAAATATATCATACGGACGGCCGTGGCCCGACATGCCCGCCCGGAAGCAACGCCCTCCGCCAACCAGACGGTGCACTCCATGCCTGATAATTCCAAGAACCTGAAAAGTATGGGCCTCAAGGCCACATACCCCCGACTGAAGATTCTCGACCTGTTCCAGAACACAGAAACCCGCCACCTGACGGCCGAAGACGTGTATCGGCAACTGATGTCCGAAGACATGGACATTGGATTGGCCACAGTGTACCGGGTGCTGACCCAGTTCGAGCAGGCCGGCCTGCTCGAACGGCACTATTTCGAAGCCGGCAAGGCCGTGTTCGAGCTCAACCAGGGTCACCACCATGACCATCTGGTGTGTCTGCAGTGTGGCAAAGTGGAAGAATTCTTCGATGCCGAAATCGAAAAGCGCCAAAACGCGATTGCCGAAGAGCGCGGTTTCGAAGTGCGCGAACACGCGCTCTACCTGTACGCGAACTGCCTGAAAACCGACTGCCCGCACCGGCACGAGGACGGCCGGGACTGAAGCGGCCCCGGCCAGGGCCCCCTTCAGCCGGCGAAGCTCACCCCGCGAAGCTCACTCCTTCGCATCCGTGAAACCGAGCATTTCGGCGGCATGGCGCCGCGTGGTGTCGGTAATGTTCACCCCGCCAAGCATGCGTGCAATCTCGTCGACCCGCCCCTCGCGGGCGAGTGGCGTGACCGCACTGAGCACCTCGCCTTCAACGGTGCGCTTGGCAATGTTCCACTGCCAGTCCGCACAGGCGGCCACCTGTGGCAGATGGGTCACGCACAGCACCTGCCGCTCTGCGCCCAGACGGTGCAGCAGCTTGCCGACAATTTCGGCCACGCCCCCTCCGATGCCGACATCGACTTCGTCGAAGATCAATGTCGGGGTGGCCGAATCGCGGCTGGTCATGACCTGGATCGCCAACCCGATGCGGGACAATTCCCCGCCCGATGCGACCTTCGCCAGCGGTCTGAGCGACTGGCTGGGGTTGGCCGCCACGGTGAATTCCACCGCCTCCAGACCGTGCGCCGCACCCCCATCCAGCGGATGCAGGGCCACCGCGAAGCGCCCGCCGGCCATGGCCAGCGTCTGCATGGCTTCGGTCACGCGGGCCGACAGGGCTTCGGCAGCCGGCCGACGCCGGGCCGACAGGGCGCGGGCAAGCTCAAGATAGGCATCGAAGGCGGCCTGCTCCTGCCGGGCCAGCCGTTCGGGGTCGGCCCTCGCCTCCAGGCCCGACAGCTCGTCACGCCAGCGCTGCAACAGCTGCGGCAACTCTTCCGGCGTCACCCGGTACTTGCGCGCCAGACTGGTGACTTCCGCAATCTGCCGATCCACTTCGTCCAGGCGCGCGGGATCGAGATCCAGCCGGTCACGATAACGGCGCAGGGCATGCAGGGCCTCATCGGCCTGAATGGCGGCACCCGCCACCAGTTCCGACACCTCCACCAAGGTGGCATCGATGTCCGCCATGGCCTGCAGGCGGGTACTCAGCTGCCCGAGCAGGGCACTCACCGACACATCCGCCTCGCCCAGCATCAGCAGGGCCTCATCGGCCCCCTGCATCAGCCCGGCCGCATGGGCCAGGCGCGACTGTTCGACATTGAGCTCATCCCACTGGCCGGCCTCGAAACCGAGCCGCTCCAGTTCCTCGACCTGCCACGCAAGCAGCTCGCGCTGGCGTTCGGACTCGGCCGAATCCTGCTCAGCGGCGCGACGCGCCTCGATGGCGGCCTGCCACTGCCGGTAACGCTGGGCGCACTCGGCAGCCAGGGCGGTGGCGCCGGCATGGGCGTCGAGCAAGGCGCGCTGGGCCTCCTGCCGCAGCAGCGCATGGTGTGCGTGCTGGCCGTGAATGTCGCACAGGTGTTCGCCCGCCTCGCGCAGCTGCCCGAGCGTCACCGGCACGGCATTGATCCATGCCCGCGAACGCCCGCTCGCCTCGATCACCCGGCGCAGCAACAAACCGCCCTCTTCTTCGGGAATGCCCTGTTCGACGCACCACGCATGCAGGGGGTCGGTCAGATCGAATTCGGCGGTGATGTCCGCACGCGGTCGCCCCTCGCGCACCACCCCGGTATCGGTCCGCCCCCCGAGCGCCAGCCCGAGCGCATCGAGCAGGATGGACTTGCCCGCCCCGGTCTCTCCGGTCAGCACCCCGAAGCCCTCGCTGAACTCCAGCTCAAGCCGATCGACGATGACGAAATCGCTAATGGACAGGCGGCGCAACATGATGAATTCACCCGGATGATGGTTGGGGTTGAGAGTGGAGTTGAAGTGTGGCTGGATACGTTCGCTGCGTGCTTCGTCCGGTGGGTCGATGCGGCGCCCATCAGGGTTCGCGTGGTCCATGGCCAGTGGCGCACGCACGCGACCGGCTTGCGGCCACCCGGGCTTCAGCGCACCTCAGGGAATCCTCGGCACCGCGCTCCAGTGCAGCTTCTCGCGCAGCATTGCATAGTAACTGTACCCTTCGGGATGCAGCAGGCGCAGCGCATGCGGCGAGCGTGTGATTCTGACACAGTCCCCGGCGCGTGCGTCAAACCGGGTCTGTCCGTCGAAATGGATGCGGGCCTCATGCAGCGGCAAGAGGCGAATGTCGATGCGGCAGGTGTCGGGCAGGGTCACCGGGCGCGCGGTGAGCGCATGCGGGCACAGCGGCACCAGCGCGATCGCATCGATGGACGGATGCAGGATCGGGCCGTTTGCCGACAACGCGTAGGCGGTGGAACCGGTGGGCGTGGTGACGATCATGCCGTCCGAGCGCTGGGTATATACGAAGTCGTCATCGATGGACACGTCGAACTCGATCATGCGGCCGATGTCGCCCTTGTTGAGCACCACATCGTTGAGCGCCAGGGTGTGGAACACCCGGTCCCCGCCGCGCAGCACCTCGGCCGACAGCATGAAGCGGCGCTCCTCGGTGTAGCGCCCCTCCAGCATCTCGGTGAGCCGCTGCACCGCGCAGTCGCGCCCGATATCGGTCAGAAACCCGACCCGGCCCTGATTCACCCCCACCAGCGGCACGCCATATTCGGCCAGCCGGCGGGCGGTGTTGAGCATGGTGCCATCCCCGCCCATCACCACCGCCAGACCGGCCTGCTCGCCGATAGCATCATAGCCGGCCACCGGAAAGTCTCCGGACAGGCCGATGGAACTCGCAGTCCCCTGCTCGATCAATACTTTATGTCCCCGGTCGCGCAAAAAAGCGGCCAATTCGAGCACCGCCTCGGCCACATCCGGGCTCTGGTACTTGCCAATCAGTGCGATGGTGGAGAAATGCGTCGTCATGCGCGGATTAAACCACATTCGTCCATTGCCTTGGCACTCGGCGCCATTCTTCCCTAGAATCAGCACCATTCGGAAACCCGCCCAGATGAAATTGCTCGATTCACGCTCGCAGATCCTCCTCAAGACCCTGATCGAACGCTACATCGTCGAGGGTCAGCCCGTCGGGTCACGCGCCCTGTCGCGTTACTCGGGGCTGGAGCTGTCCCCTGCGACCGTGCGCAACGTGATGAGCGATCTGGAAGAAATGGGCTTCATCGCCAGCCCGCACACGTCCGCCGGACGCATTCCCACCGCACGGGGCTACCGCTTCTTCGTCGATTCGCTGCTCACCGTGCAGCCGCTCGAACAGGCGCGGGTGCGGGCACTTCAGGGACAGCTGCAACCCGACCAACCGCAGCGGGTACTCACCGCCGCATCGCAACTGCTGTCCGACCTCACCCATTTTGCCGGCATCGTGCTGGCGCCACGCAACGATGTGGAACGCATCCGCCAGATCGAATTCATCAGCCTGTCGGAAAACCGCATCCTGCTGATCATCGTCACCACCGCCGGTGACGTGCAAAACCGCATCCTGGTGACCCGCCGCCCCTACTCCGCCTCCGAGCTCACCGAAGCAGCCAATTACCTCACCGACCACTTTGCCGGGTACGGTTTCCAGGACATGCGCGACCGGCTGCGCCACGAGCTGAGCCAGCTGCGCGGCGAGATGTCGGAGCTGATGGCGGCCGCCATCGAGGCGGGCGACCAGGCGATGCGCGACAGCGACGACGACAAGTGCGTGCTGTCCGGAGAAACCAACCTGCTCGGCGTGGAAGACCTGTCCTCCAACATGTCGCGACTGCGCGAACTGTTCCGCCTGTTCGAGAAGAAAACCGGCCTGATGCAGTTGCTCGACCTGTCCAACCGCGCCGAAGGCGTGCAGATATTCATCGGCGGCGAGTCCGGCCTGTCCGAACTCGACGGCTGCAGCGTGGTCACTGCCAGCTATGAGCTGGACGGACGCATCGTGGGCTCGGTCGGCGTCATCGGCCCCACCCGCATGGCCTACGACCAGGTCATCCCCATCGTCGACATCACCGCCCGCCTGCTCAGCAACGCGCTGTCCAGCCGCAACTGAGCCCAGGCACGGCCCCACTCTCTCAAGGACAATCATGGCCCGTTACTGGTCAGAGCCCGAGTACACCCACGGCAGCCCGGCCCGCGTCGGCGTGCTGCTGGTCAACCTCGGCACCCCCGCAGCGCCCACCGCCAAGGCCCTGCGCCCGTACCTGAAGCAGTTTCTCTCCGACCCCCGCGTGGTGGAGATTCCAAAGCCGGTCTGGTGGCTGATCCTGCATGGCCGGATTCTTGTCACTCGCCCCGCAAAGTCGGCCGAAAAGTATGCCAGCGTGTGGATGGACGAAGGTTCGCCGCTGAAGGTGCACACCGAACGCCAGGCCAAGCTGGTTGCCGGCTATCTTGCCGAAGCCGGACAGGGCAATCTGGTGGTCGATTGGGCCATGCGCTACGGACAGCCCTCGATCGGCGACCAGCTCAACCGGCTCAAGGCGCAGGGCTGCACCCGCATCCTGGTGCTGCCGCTCTATCCGCAATATGCCGCCAGCACGACCGCCAGCGTGATGGATCAGGTCGCCGAATGTTTCACCCGCTGGCGCAATCTGCCCGAGCTGCGTTTTGTGCGCAACTTTCACGACCACCCGGCCTACATCGCCGCGCTGGCGCAAAGCGTGCGCGACCACTGGATGAAGCACGGCCAGCCCGAGAAGCTGTTCATGAGCTTTCACGGCACCCCGCGCCGCTCACTGGACAAGGGCGATCCCTACCACTGCGAATGCCACAAGACCGCGCGCCTGCTCGCCGAAGCGCTGGAGCTGCCCGCCGACCGCTGGCAAATCACCTTCCAGTCGCGCTTCGGCCCGGCCGAATGGCTCAAGCCCTACACCGAGCCCACGCTGATCGAGCAGGCCAAGGCCGGGCTGCGCAGCGCCGACCTGATCTGCCCCGGCTTTGTGTCCGACTGCCTGGAAACCCTGGAAGAAATCGCCATGGAGTGCCGTGCCGCATTTCTTGGCGCAGGGGGCGAAACCTTCCACTACATTCCCTGCCTCAACGAGCGCCACGACTGGATCAGCGCCCTCACCCGCATTGTCCAGGAACACGCCGGCGACTGGCTGTCCCGCCCCCCTCACGACGAAGCACAGGCCAGCGCCTGCGCCGGGCGCGCCCGGGCACTGGGCGCCAAACACTGACGCTCAAGTTTCCGTTCTGCCGGCCGTTAATGAGTGCAGGGAACTGGCGCGCAGCCCATGCCCGCCGGACGGAAGCCTGAGGAGGCCGCGATGATCGTCACATCGTCAAAAATTGAAATGCAGTCGGCACACACGGCCTTCTCGCAGACCCGCGAATCCGCACGACTCGAAATGTGGGTTGGCGAGCGCCCTCAGGCTCGGGACGCACAGCCCGGCCGCACACCGGCTGCAGCACCGGTGGCGCTACAGGTACAGGTGTCCGACGAGGCACGTGCGGCACTGGAAACCGAAGGGGTACGCGAAGAGACGGACCCGGTAGACGCCGATCCGAAGCTGCGCATGCTGCGCAACATGGTCGAACTGCTCACTGGCAAGCCGGTGCGCACGTTCAGGGCAAGCGACCTGACGCCCCCCGGCAGCGAGGGCTTGCCTGCGGGCAGCGCGCCCGGCAGCGGCACGACCGGCACCAGCGCCAGCGCGGGCTTCGGCATCGAATTCGACTATCACGCCTCTCACAGCGAGTTCGAACAGGTGAGCTTTCAGGCGCAGGGGGTGGTGCGCACGGCCGATGGCCGGGAAATCCGCTTTGAAGCCGGGTTCGAGATGAGCCGCAGCCTCACCCAGGAGCTCAACATTTCATTCCGCGCCGGCGATGCGAGGCTCAAGGATCCGCTGGTGCTCGACTTCGGTGGCCCGTCTGCCGCGCTGTCGGACATGCGCTTCGCCTTCGATCTGGATGCCGACGGACAACTCGACGACATTCCGATGCTCGCCGGCGGGCGCGGCTATCTCGCCATCGACCGCAACCAGAACAACCTCATCGACGACGGCAGCGAACTGTTCGGTCCGACCACCGGACAAGGGTTCAAGGAATTGGCCGCGCTCGACAGTGACGGCAATGGCTGGATCGACGAAGCCGACCCGGCCTACGCGCAACTGCGCATCTGGCAGCCCGATGCACAGGGCAAGGGGCAGCTGATGAGCCTGCAGGACGCCGGCGTCGGAGCCCTGTACCTGAACAATGTCGCCACCCCCTTCGAACTGCGCGGGGCGAACAATGACACCCTGGGCGTCATGCGCGCGAGCAGCATCTATCTGCGCGAGGACGGTGGCGTCGGCACGGTCAGCCAGATCGACCTGAGCGTGTGAACCGCGCCCTCAGTCGTCAGTCAGCTTCAGGGACAGCGCGCTGAAAGCCTTGCGATCCGGCTCCAGGGCCGGTTCGCCATGGCTGGCAATTTCCCGTGCCGCATCGCCCAGACGCTTCGCCACCAGTGTGGACAACAGGTTGCGGAAGCCTTCCCGCACCTCGTCCGAGGCCAGCGTCAGTGCCGACGGACTGATCTCCAGATACGTCGTCGGCTCGACCGAAATCACGCTGAGCATGTGACGGTGATCCACCCCGTCGAGCCAGGCCAGCTCGCCGAACACCTCGCCCGCTTCCAGGCAGCGCACCTTGCGTCCGGCCACGGACAGCTCCACGCTGCCCTCCAGCACGATACCGAAGCGCTGATCCTCATCCCCTTCCTTGTAGATCAGCGCGCGGGCCTCCGCCTTGCGCCATGACGACATGCGCAACACCTCCCACACGTCGATATCGTCGAACTCGGTGAAGATGGTCAGCTTGCGCAAAGCCTCGAAACGGTGCAAGTCGGGCGGAATATCCTTGTCCTCGACCAGCTTGTAGCGTACGGCCGACAGGTCCTTGGCGAAATCCGCCCCGTTCTTGTAGCGCGAGTACAGGTCCTTGGCCAGCGACTTGCGAATCACGATGTCCATCGCTGCAGGCAAGTCCGGGTTGAGCTGGCACACCGAAGGGGGATCGACGTTGATGATCTTGTACACCAGCTGCGCCGGATTCGACGCCCGGAAAGGCAGGCGACCGGTGAGCAGGTGAAACAGCACCACGCCGAGCGAATACAGGTCGGTCTTCTGGTTGAGCGGGTAGCTCTTGATCTGCTCGGGGCTCATGTAGGCCGGCGAGCCCACGCCCATGATGAAGGTGGAGTCGGTATCCATCTTCTTGTTGATGTTCATCGCCAGGCCGAAGTCGGTGATCTTCACGTTGTCCTGGTCGTCCACCAGGATGTTGGCCGGCTTGATGTCACGGTGTACCACGCCGCGCATGTAGGCATGATCGAGCGCCATGCAGCACTTGAACACGATGCCGATCGCGCGGTGCACCGGAAGCAGATTTTCAAAGTTGCAGTAACGCTCCAGACTGTCGGCCGGGAAGTACTCCATCACCACATAGGCTTCGTCGGTGTCGATGACCGCCTCGAAAATGCGGATGATGCTCGGGTGATCGAGCCGTTTTGCCACAGCCCCCTCGGCGCGCAGCAGCTTGAGCAGGCGACGGTTCCACTTCGCCTCATCCTTGGCCTTGTCCTTGAAACGCACATGCTTGACTGCCACCCGTTCAGGATAATGCGGGTGCTCGGCCAGATACACCACGGCAGTCGCCCCCCGGCCAATCTCCCTGATGATCTTGTACTTGCCGATTTTTTCCGGAATTTCGCTCATCGCCGATACGCGTTCGGACCCCCATTCAGAGGAATGACTGCCCGACTCCTGAAGACTGTGATGCGTCTATTCTTGCATGATCCCGGCAACAGTGGTGCACCCCGTTTTGGGGCGACGCCTTCCCAATGTCATTAAACGGAAGCCCCCGCAGCAACGACAGAATCGTGCGCAAAATTCCGCACACCACCGTACTTGAAATCGGCAGACTCGCCCCCAGTTGCTGCCAGACATCGAAACAGGGAGACGATACCCATGCAGGACAAGCAGCCGCACGACGCAGAAATCACGCAATCCCTTGCCGCAGAGAGCAGCATGGCCGAGGCCGCCGACCGTCCGGCCGAAGACACTGCCGCACCCGCCCAGGATGACCCGCTGGCCGTCCTGCAGGCCGCCTTGCGCGAAGCCGAACTGAAGGCCGCCGAGCATCATGACGCCTGGCTGCGCGCCAAGGCCGAAGCCGAGAACGTGCGTCGCCGTGCCCAGGAAGACATCGCCAAGGCCTCACGCTTTGCTGCCGACAAGTTTGCCTCCGCCCTGCTGCCGGTGCGCGACAGCCTTGAAGCCGCCCTGGCCACCGAGAACCAGACCCTTGAAAGCCTCAAGGAGGGCGTCGAACTGACCCTCAAGCAACTCAGCGCCGCCTTCGAGGGGGCCGGTGTCACCGAAGAGCACCCGCTCAACCAGAAGTTCGACCCGAACCGCCATCAGGCGATCAGCGCCGTGCCTTCGGATGCCGAACCGAACACCGTGGTGAATGTGCTGCAGAAGGGCTACATGATTCACGAACGGGTGTTGCGCCCGGCAATGGTCATGGTGTCCCAGTCGAAGGGCTGACCAGTGCCCCATGAGGCCGGACCGGAAATGCACATTTTGTGCTTGAAACGCCGGCCAGGCGCCCCATATTGATCACAGGTCGGCCGGCAGCCCCGCACAGAACGCGCTGCCGGCCCGGAAAATCCGTCAGAAACGCCATCAGAAACCTCAAGCAAGGACGAAAAAATGGGAAAAATCATCGGTATTGACCTCGGCACCACCAACAGCTGCGTGTCCGTGATGGAAGGCGGCAAGCCGAAGGTCATCGAAAACTCCGAAGGCGCGCGCACCACCCCGTCGGTGGTCGCATATGCCGAGGACGGTGAAATCCTCACCGGCGCCCCGGCCAAGCGCCAGGCCGTAACCAACGCCAAGAACACCCTGTTCGCAATCAAGCGCCTGATCGGTCGCCGCTTCGAAGAGAAGGAAGTGCAGAAGGACATCGACCTGATGCCCTACACCATCGCCCGTGCCGACAACGGCGACGCCTGGGTGGAAGTGCGCGGCAAGAAGATCGCCCCGCCGCAGGTGTCCGCCGAAGTGCTGCGCAAGATGAAGAAGACCGCCGAAGACTATCTCGGCGAGGAAGTCACCGAAGCGGTCATCACCGTGCCGGCCTACTTCAACGACAGCCAGCGCCAGGCCACCAAGGACGCCGGCAAGATCGCCGGGCTGGAAGTGAAGCGCATCATCAACGAGCCGACCGCAGCCGCGCTCGCCTTCGGCATGGACAAGAAGCCGGGCGACAGCAAGATCGCCGTGTTCGACCTCGGCGGCGGCACCTTCGACGTGTCCATCATCGAGATTGCCGACATCGACGGCGAACACCAGTTCGAAGTGCTGGCCACCAACGGCGACACCTTCCTGGGTGGCGAAGACTTTGACCAGCGCATCATCGACTACGTGGTCACCGAGTTCAAGAAGGAACAGGGCGTCGATCTGAAGAACGACGTGCTCGCGCTGCAGCGCCTGAAGGAAGCCGCCGAAAAGGCCAAGATCGAGCTCTCCTCCGGCACCCAGACCGAGATCAACCTGCCCTACATCACCGCCGACGCCTCCGGCCCGAAGCACCTTGCGGTGAAGATCACCCGCGCCAAGTTCGAAGCGCTGGTGGAAGACCTGATCGAGCGCACCATCGATCCGTGCCGCGTGGCCATCAAGGATGCCGGCATCAAGGTGTCCGACATCGACGACGTCATCCTGGTTGGCGGCCAGACCCGCATGCCCAAGGTCATCGACAAGGTGAAGGAGTTCTTCGGCAAGGAACCGCGCCGTGACGTGAACCCGGACGAAGCCGTGGCCGTGGGGGCCTCCATCCAGGGCGGCGTGCTGCAGGGCGAAGTGAAGGACGTGCTGCTGCTCGACGTCACCCCGCTCAGCCTGGGCATCGAGACCCTCGGTGGCGTGATGACCAAGCTCATCCAGAAGAACACCACCATCCCGACCAAGGCCAGCCAGGTGTTCTCCACCGCCGACGACAACCAGAGCGCAGTGACCATCCACGTGCTGCAGGGCGAACGTGAAATGGCCAACGGCAACAAGAGCCTCGGCCAGTTCAACCTCTCCGACATCCCGCCGGCGCCGCGCGGCATGCCGCAGATCGAGGTCACCTTCGACATCGACGCCAACGGCATTCTGCACGTGTCCGCCAAGGACAAGGCCACCGGCAAGGAGAACAAGATCACCATCAAGGCCAACTCCGGCCTGTCGGACGATGAAGTCGAGCGCATGGTGCAGGACGCCGCCGCCCACGCCGAGGAAGACCGCAAGGCCCACGAGCTGGTCGACGCGCGCAACCAGTGCGACGCCCTGATCCATTCGGTGAAGAAAGCCCTCACCGAGTACGGCGACAAGGTGGATGCTGCCGAGAAGGAAAAGATCGAAAACGCGATCAAGGACGCCGAAGAAGCGCTCAAGTCCAACGACAAGAGCCAGATCGACGCCAAGAGCCAGGCCCTGGCCACGGCCAGCCAGAAGCTGGGCGAACAGATGTACGGCCAGGCCCAGCAAGGCGGCGAAGCCAGCGGCAGCAATGCAAGCGGCGGCGGCAAGAAGGACGATCCGGATGTGGTCGATGCCGAATTCACCGAGGTGAAGAACGACAAGTGATGCCCACCGGCGCGCGACGGCCTGCGGGGCGTGGCGCGCCAGACTTGAAACCGTCGTCCGACGGCAGGCGGAAAGTCGGGTCAATCGCCCCGTGGGTGGTTGCCCGACTTTTTGTCGCTGATGACGGACGACGCCCCAATGGACTGCACCATGTCAAAACGGGATTACTACGAAGTGCTGGGCGTCAATCGCGACGCCGGAGCAGATGAAATCAAAAAGGCTTATCGCAAGCTTGCGATGAAGCACCACCCCGACCGCAACCCGGACAACAAGGAATCGGAGGAAAAGTTCAAGGAGTTGAGCGAGGCCTATGAAGTCTTGTCCGATGCGGACAAGAAGGCCGCATACGACCGCTACGGTCATGCCGGTGTCGACCCCTCGATGGGCGGACGCGGCGGTGGTCAGGCCGGTTTCGATGGTTTCGCCGATGCCTTCTCCGACATTTTCGGAGACATCTTCGGGGGCGCGCGCGGTGGCCGCTCGAATGTCTACCGTGGTGCCGACCTGCGCTACAACCTCGAGATCACGCTGGAAGAGGCCGCACGCGGCGCGGAAAAGACGATCCGCATCCCCACCGTGGAAGAATGCGAAACCTGCGGCGGCAGCGGCGCGAAGCCCGGCACCCAGCCGCAGACCTGCAGCACCTGTGGCGGCTCGGGCCAGGTCCGCATCCAGCAAGGCTTTTTCTCGATCCAGCAGACCTGCCCGAAGTGTCACGGCAGCGGCCGGGTGATCAGCGACCCGTGCCATACCTGCCGGGGCGCCGGCCGGGTGAAGGGGCACAAGACGCTGGAAGTGAAGATTCCTGCGGGCATCGACGAAGGCATGCGCCTGCGTCACTCCGGCTATGGCGAGCCGGGCGTGAATGGCGGCCCTCCGGGCGACCTGTATGTGGAGATCCACATTCGTCAGCATCCGGTGTTCCAGCGCAACGGCGACGACCTGCACTGCGAGATGCCGATCAGCTTCACCACCGCAGCGCTGGGTGGCGAGATCGAGATTCCCACCCTGGACGGCATGGCCAGGCTCAAGATTCCGCCCGAAACCCAGAGCGGCAAGGCCTTCCGCCTGCGCGGAAAAGGCATACGCAATGTGCGCAGCCACGCCCAGGGCGACCTGATGTGCCATGTGGTGGTGGAAACCCCGGTGCGTCTCACCGAGCGCCAGAAGGAGTTGCTGCGCGAATTCGAGGAAGTCTCCCGTGGCGATGTCGACCGCCACAACCCCAAGGCCAAGTCATGGATGGAAAAGGTGCGGGACTTCTTCGGCACCTGACCCCGCCCCCCAAGGCCTCCGAACCCACCCTTGCGGTGGGTTTTTTGTGTCCATCATCCAGGCTCTTGATGCCGTGCCCTCAAGCATTGGCCCCGAGTCTGCCGAATCTGTCGCATGCAAGCTTCGGCAGACTCGGGGCCAATGTGCTTCAGTACATCAACAAGGTCAAGTCAATATTGCCGGTCAGACACCCACCCCACGAACACGTTGCCGCCACCCCAGCCAGCCCAACCCCAAAACCAGTAGCAGCCCCCCCATCGGGCCAAGTCCAGGAATGGGGTGAACATCACTTTCAGGCGGAACGACAATGGGCGTAGGGGCCAACGGGGTATCGCTCAGTGGATCGCTTGTATAAGCCTCGAATGGCTCCGCCCCGCCCTCTCCATCAGGGTCCCACTCTGCCTTGCCCTGATTCTCGTAAGTCCGAGGCTGTGAAGGCGCGTCAATCGTTACGTCGAACGCGATTTCCAACTTGTGCACCGCTGTATCGGTTGTCTTTCCTGCATCCGGGCCAAAGTCAGCCAGCACATTCACCCTCCCACGAGGATGGGTGACAGCGGGCGCTTCAAATGCACACTGCCTGACCTCGGTCAGGCCATGTGCGGTACAGCGAAGCGTACCGGGAATCGCCGTCATGCCTTCCGGAATGGGATCGGTAATGTTCACATCCCTGGCGACTACAACGTTGTCATTGATCCATACCATGGTCCACCGCACCACCTCCCGGCCATTGAGCAGTTCCCCGGTTTTTACGCCAAAGGGTGGGTCAAATACATAGCCGAAAATTGCCGGAACGCTGTCTTCACCCACCGCAGGTTCACCATCCGGAAGGGGGACACCGTCAGCGCTGACGACATCCATTTCAACGCTGACCAGATTGACCAGGCTGCTCTGACGCGTATCGTCATAAGACCAAACGGCACTGGCTCCTGGCGCAAGAGGAAATACCCCTGAGCGCAGGCTCAATCCATCTTGTCGGGTCGGAGTGATCCCCAGCGGCGCATCCGTAAATCTGGCTCCGGACAGATAAGTCTCGCCTGTATTGGTGACAACGAAGCACCAGGTGATATCCACCGGCTCACGCTCCTTGTTGACCACTACCAATTCCTTCACCCCCGGACAGCGAGCACCCGAGTCATGTCCCAGGTAGGCGGTTTTCACCAGGGTCAGCTGACCGGATACCGGACCCGGTTCGGGTTCGGGGCCTGGGTCGGGCACTGCCCCCGCCTGAACAACAACGCTCTGCGTGGCAATGTTATTCGCCGTATTGTCGTCATTGTCAGCCCCCGTCGTCCCCGTGATCGTCACTGTTCCGGGTTCTGGCACCGTAAAGCTGACGCCACACACAATGCTTGTCCCGACAGCCACCGAGGCCACCGGAGCAGCAGGCGAACAATCAATCGTATACCCCGGAGGCATACCGCTGGCCTGACAGATGGCTTGGGTAGCAGCCTGTCCTCCAATGTTGGTGCATGTCACCGTCCCGCCCACCTGACTGCCCTGAACAGCATTCGTGGGGAAACCGCTCAGGCTCACGGCCATATCGGCGGCCTGTGGCGTCCATTGCGCATACAGTACGACATTGGCAGCCGGCATGCTGAAGGTTCCCGCTACAGCATAAGTAATACCGCTTCCATCTGCCGCAGTATTCCAGCCCGCAAAAACATGCTTGGCGCGTACCAGTGTCCCATGCCCCAGTACGCTTACCTCACTACCAGCAGCATAAGGGCTGCTGGCATCCACCGGAACACTCCCCCCTGTATGGCCATTGCCCTGATAGGTCACGGAATATTTTGCTGCAACCCCAATCACGGTACTCGCAAAAGCCGGGTTGTTGGCCAGATGAACCTCCCCGCCAGCCGTCAGAGTGCTCCGTACTTCAATCGTGCTGTCAGCGGGTGCGGTGTAGCTCAAGCTCACCACACGCTGCTCACCCACCGCCAGCGTTGCGGGCAATCCACTGAGCGTCACCACTCCGGTCACTGCGTTATAGCTACATGCTGCAGACCCGGTGCAGTGCACGCCACTCAGCCCGGCAGACAAGCTCAATTCATAGCCGGTCACACTTGCCACTGCGGGCCCCAGATTGCCATAGGTCACCGTCGCCGTAACCGTGCTCGCTGCAATAGCCGTCGGTGGAGCTGAAACCGTGCTGTACACATCGGGCAAGGAGACAGAAACCACAGCAATCGTTCCACTTGCGGTGTTGTTGTCCAGATTGGCATCGCCCGGGGCCTCAACCGCCGACATCAGTGTCACGCCACCTGATGCGGGCGCAGCAAAACGCACGTCAAGCTTCACCTGCTCCCCTGCTCCCAATGCTGTCGGCAACGGACAAGCTCCGAGAACACCATCCCCAGCCACGGTGCAAGTTTGTCCGTTCAACTCAACCACAGTGCCTGCAGGCAAACCTTCAAGTCTGTAGACCAAGCCGCTGGCCTCGTCCCCACCCAGATTGATGAAGAATACTTTTGCAACGACGGTCTCACCGGCAATCGCCTTTACCGGCACCTCCACCCAGGTCGCGACATCGATCAGAGATACGCTTACTGCAGTGCTGGCACTGGCCGTGTTGTTGAAAAGAGGATCCCCGGCCGTAGAGGTCGCGATCGCTCCCGACACCTCCAGCGGGCCGTCTTGCGGCGCCGTATAACTCACCGATACATGCACGCCCTGCCCAGGAACCAGCACATCAGGCAAACCGGAAACCGTCAGGACACCTGTGTCCGGGGCATGGGCACAGGTCAGCGGGGCACACACCACCTCGCTCACACCCACCGGCAGACTGAGCACATAGCTCACGCCCTCGGCGATCAACGTCCCCTGGTTACCAAAAGCGAACAAAGCTGTAACCGTGTCGCCAGCTTTCACGCTCGCCGGAGCATCAACAGTGAGAAACACGTCCGGCCCCTGCGAGCGAATACCAAAATCCAGCCCGGAAACATCGGCCGAAGAAGCATCAATGCCGGTAAGCTGACCATTATCAACGCCGTCATTCTCGCCGCTCACGACCCATCCCGATGGCAGGCTAGCATCAGGTGTCACCGTGCTCCCGAGTGCTGGTGCACTGCTGCTCAGATACGCGGTGTAGCCGCTGCCACTAGCAACAGTCGCACTCCAGCCTCCGTCGGCCGCAACACTGGATACCATCAGCACCCTGTTAGTGGCATCAAGCACCACCACATGCAGCCCACCGCCTGCACGGGTCCCTGCCTCGCTCCCATTACGAATGCCGTCCCCCGCAAATCCCTCTCCGCTGCCATCATCGTTGAACACCGTTCCGGAGAGTGTCCAGGTTTGCATCAGCGACGTAATGAATCCGGTATCGTCTCTCGCCTGCCCACCCGCCGGCACAGTAACCGCTGTCGGATTGCTGCTACCGCTGGCCAACGCCACCGCACCACTTGGCAGGAGCTCATCATTGATCCGAACGGTATAGCCCCCCTCAGGCAGTACCTGACTGTAATAGCCATTCCCGTCGGTAGTGAGCGTATAGGGATCAGGCTGACCATCATCGATGACCACCTTCACTCCAGGCAACAGCAGATCGACGCCATCATCAAAAATGCCATTCACATTACGATCGATAAACACTACGCCGTCGAGCAACCCAACATCGTTTCCGAGAACGGTCACATCCTCATCCTGTGTGGATAGAGGATCGAAAGGCGTCACCCCCACTCCGGCCGGAGCGCTGACTTCGACTTCATTCTGATAGGTGGCAGAGCCGACATCTCCACCGACCAAAGCATCAAAAGCAATCTCCAACGTACCGCTGGCCGGTACATTCAGCCCGCTCCAGGTCGGCACGGGGTCAGCTGCCCCACCATTCGGTGCGTACTCCCCCCCCGCCACCGTGGCACTCCCCGGGATATAGCTGAATCCAGCCGGCAACAAATCACTGACCCTGACACCAGTGACCGGAATAGACAGCGAATTGGTGAGGGTAATGGTGTAACGGGCAACCTCGCCCGGCTTCCGGGCAGGCGTCGAAGTGGCCTTGCTCACCTGCAGCCCTCCCACGGAAACACTGGCTTGAGCCGAATTATCCGCAGGGTTTGCATCGGCCTCGGCAAGTGTTATCTGCGCAGTATTGGTCAGAGCGCCAAGTACGCTCCCCATCGGGAAAACCTCAATCTGCACACTGCCCGAGGCGCCTGCAGCCAAGGTACCGAGGATCCACGACACGACGCCGCTGCTGCCAGCCTCAGGCGCCCCTGTCGGCTCAGGCACGGCATGCTCATAGCCAAACCCGTCTGGCAAGGTGTCGGCCAACACCACATTGCTCGCCGCCGCAGTGCCATTGTTTCGGTAGGTGAGTCCGAAAGTGAGCGCACCCACCACTGGCGTGGAGAGCCCTGCCGTTACCGGGGTATCAACTGTAAGCGTACGAGCACTCAGCCCCACAATCCTCACAACCGCATTCCCGACCTTGACCTTCTGGCCCAGTTCGAGGCCGGCGGACGTGGTCACAAACAGGGTCGTGCTCGCGTTGGCCTCGGTGGTCAAGACGGCTGCCGGATAGGCGACGCCAGACGGGCCGGATTTTGTCAACTGCAGATCGGGCGCAGCACTCACCACCACACTATCCGAGTCGCTCACACTGGCGGCATTACTCGCCGATACGGTGGCAGTATTGAGCACCGTTGTATTGCCCGAAGAAAACGACTCTTCCAGCGTTACGGAAAACGTGAAATCAGCGCTCGCGCCTGCCGCAAGCGCATCCAGATCGAAAACCACGCGGTTGTTGATCGCATCGAAAAAACCCTCGCCCACACCACTCGTGATTGCCTTGAAACGCGTGCCAGCCGGAATCGGGTCGACCACGCGAACCGTACTCGCGGCCCCCGAACCCGTATTACTCACCTTCAAGCTGTAGCTGATGTCATCGCCCGGTACCAGTCCACTCTTCGGCGCTGCACTCTTTTCAAGGACCAGACGCGGAGTAGTGGAAGTCGTCACCGTCACCGTGTTGCTGGTTCCAGTTCCGTTCCCACCCCCCTGATACGTCAGACTCGCAGAATTGTCATGCGTGGTCAGCCCGGGCGGGACACCACTGGAAGCCACCTGCATGCGGAACTTCAGCTGACTGGAAGCACCGGGTACAAGACTTTCGATCGTCCAGATGAGTGTATTGCCCGCAACGTCACGCGTACTTCCACCGCTGATCGAACCGGACTGATATGTCAGGTACGGCGTCACTGGCATGAGATCGCTGACCTCTATGGCGGTCGCAGTCTTGTTTCCGGTATTAACGACAGTGAGGGTGTACTCAACCTCTCCTCCCGGCACCAGCAGGGTAGGCATGGCTGATTTAATGATCGAAATATTGGGCTCACCCGCATCACTGCTGCTTGTGCTTTGCACAAAGGTCGTAGCCGTGGCCAATTGTTCAGAGGTCTGATCCGATCGGATTTTTGCCGTGTTGACAAGGCTGGGAATGCCCGCCAGATCATCCGCAACCGATACTGTCACGGTCACGCTTCCACTCGCCCCAGCTGGAATGGTAACCCCCCCCGATTCGCTGTCAAAGGTGAGTGTTCCATTGTCGTGCGTACAGCGCGTGAAGTGACTGCTCCCTGCAACCGAGCACGCGGAATACGTCACACCTGCCATCGGCAGTACATCCTCAAGAATGGCATTTGTTGCGGCCTGAGCATTACTTGTATTTGCGTAGCTCAGGGTATAGGTCAAGGTCCGTGCCACGCCAACTGAATCAAGGCTCACCTGGCTGACCGCCTTGTTCAGTGCCAAGTTGGCTGGAGGGGGATAGCATATCTTCACATAGCCGGCAGTAGCCGCATTTTCCGGATACGAGTTGATTGTGAGATTCACTCCGTTGGTCTGCCCAGCCTGCTGGGTCTGACCACTGAGCACCACTCTGAACCGGCTGTCCTTGGTCAACTGAACCGGGCTTCCGGAGGGAGTGGCAACGGTCAGCGCAAAACTCTGCTTGCTGCCCGAATTACCTGTATAGCTTTTGGTATCAGTCGCGATGAGTTGTCCGGTAACATCATCGAAAATATCAAACTTGACACTCACATTTGGGTTCTGGGAACTCTTGCTCAGATACGCAGCCCCCGTAATCGAAACACCCGCTGGCGTCGAACCATCAGCATTCTTGAAAATGACTGTCGAAGACGCCGCAGCCTCTTGGTAGAACTGCGCAAACTGTGTCATCGCCCCACTGCTCAACGCATTGGCAGCTGTCGACAACACCTGCTCACCTCCTTCAGGATTCAGACGTGCCTCTAGGGCAAGTGGCACCCCAATGTCGGGTTGATCAGTAAAGTAATAGACAGAACATTGCTGTCCTGTCTGCAAGACCCCCACTTCCACGCTGCTTCTCACCGGCGAAGTGACTTCGTCCGACTGAATGCTCGCCGTGTTGGTGGCCGGATTGTTCAGCCCGGTATAGGGGTTGGTGGCCTGGGCCGTAACGGTGACCGTACCACTTGCTCCGGCAGCAAGGCTGGAAAAAGTCCATTCGACAGTACCATTCTGCCCTGCAGCTGGTGCAGACGAGGGGCTCCCTGTCGCCGAAACAAAGGTAAAACCAACCGGCAAGGGGTCACTGATCTTCACTTCAGTAGCAACCGCATTACCTGTGTTTGCATAGTTGAGTGCAAATGTCACCTGATTGGCTGGCGCAGTTCCAGCCGGATCAACCAGGGTCTTGTTTGCCACCTTGCTCAATGAAAGTGCCGGACGCGGCGTATCGATATAGACAGCTGTACTGGCTTCGGCTGGAGCGGTTTCGTTGCTGTCGATGCTGGCCGTGTTCACGAGCGAGGTCGGTCCTGCATATGGGCTGACGACACGCGCCTTGAAATGCACTGAGAACGGCCCACTGCCCGCCTCAAGGTTGCCGACCTCCCAGCTCAATGTCCGGCTTGCTGAAGACCAGGTACAGCCGGAGCTGCAACTCTCTTCCACATACTCCAGATGTACGGGCAGCGTATCGGCGATGATCACTCCGGTGGCGTTCACCGGAGAGTCATTGCGATAGCTCAGGGTGTACGTGATTTCAGCATCAGGGACACTGCTGTAGCTACCGGGTGTTTTGGCAATGGACAGGCGCGCAGCCCCCACCGTGATCTGAACCGGCTCGCTGACAATCGGATCTGCACCAAAGCTGGTCTGAGCCTGTGCCGTGTTGCTATACGTCCCGACCGCATTCGGGGCGACTGCACTGAATGTCAGGCTGACACTCTGCCCAGGGGGAATTGAAACCGTGTCGCTCCAGATCAGTGCCTGTCCTTCAACACTAGGATCAGCGCTACCAAAACCCCCACTGGTGGAGCCCGCCTTGTAACTGAAGCCCGGGGGCAATACATCCTTGAGTTCGGTCAGTGAAAGCGGGCCCGGGTTCGCGGCAGGATTGCTCACGGTCAGAGTGAAGACAACGTCCCCCCCTGCAACCACTAAAGCAGTATCGACCGTTTTCTGTATGGCTGGTCCAACGCCGCAGGTGTTAACGGTCAGGTCCACGCCAGTTGTGGCAATCTGCTCACCTACCACCTCCGGATTGCCAAACCAGCGCTCTCCCGAGGCAGGCGTCAACCCATCAACAACCTCAGGAGATAGATAGGAAAAGGTCCGGTGATTGAACTCACCGGCCGGCATGCCATCATCGACCCTCGTGCGATCATCCAGGGCCTGCACACCAATGAGGTAGCGCCCCTTGGGAAGGTTGCTGCTGTTCCAGGAGCCAATCCAGGTATTGAGTGTTCCGGGCTTGAGGGCTGCCGAAGAAGCGAAAATCCATTCACCGCCCGAATCATTGACCAGACCGTCCCCGTTGGCATCGTAGTAATAATAAAACCCCACCGATTGCAAGGATGTGCCAACCACCCCTTGCGCGTTCACATACAGCGTGTCCTGCACATAGGCCGTCAACTCATAGCCATTGTTGCAACTGCCTGCCGATGGGGCAATCGCAATGACCTCTCGCACAATCGGTTGTCTGTAAGGCTCTGTCTGGTCAAAGGAAATGTAATCACCAAAAGGGGCCGGCCTGTTCGGGTCAGCCAGCCATGTTCGGTTGATCGCACAATCCTTCTGAAAGGGATTGTTCAGACTGTTGGCCGTGCAAAACAGCATTGAAATGGGGGTCGAACGGGTGATTTTTGGCCCCGGCCGGCCATTGGCTGCAGTGATCCCGGACGCATCAAGCAGCTTGATGGGTATCTGGTAATCGATGAAATATTCCGTACAGCTGCGGGTACTAACCTTGATGGCACGGGAGGTTCCGTAATCCCAAACCGTTTCCGCTGAGCCATTCGGCCATTGCGTGGTCGGCTGTTCATTGGGATAGCGATTCTGGAAGTTGAGAATCGTACTGCCCGAAGTGAAGGCGGTCGGATTATGGCCCAGCAGGAAAATGTTTGGGTCGTCGCCATAATTGATCGACTGGGTAGGCACACGCCCATAAATGCCGGCGAGCATGTCGATGGGAGCGGAAGGCGAACCGGAAGAGCCATTCAGATGGGCCGCCAGGTCGCGATAGCCGGAACCATCGATGTCGAACAGGACGGTCCACAAGGCAGAGTTCCAGGGATGTGACGAACCAAAGCTGCCTGCATTCGGACCCGTTGCGTAAGTGTTGGCAATCTGCTCCACTCGCCAGCGGAACAGAAGCACGTCTTCGTCCGGTGTGGCGCCTTGCTTCAGGCTGTAATAAATGCTCGGCAAGTCCTTGTCGATGCACGAGGAGGCAATGTTGACATAGTTCTGTGGCGAAGTTCCGCCATTGGAGGGGTCCTGGGTACGCGGGTCGTTCAGGCTGTTCTGAAAGCGGGTGTAGGGTTTCCAGTCACCACACGTAGCACCGCACTCTGCAGGACTGGAAGGCTCGCTGGGCCAGGCCACTGGCGGATAATGGACTGCAGCGCCACTGCCCCCCTCCCATGCAGGGGGAAAAGGGTCTGCATAAACAGTCAGGCTACCTGAAAGTGCCGCACCGGCAACCACACCGGAAAGCAACCTGACAACCCTACGCATGCCAACGCTGTTCGCCACGAAAAATCCCACCTTCAAATTGAGGTGCGGAAGCCTACATCCCCCTGTCACTTTTTATTAAGGAAATAATTCACGGAACAGGTCACCCTGTTGCAGAAAAGCGATAAAAATCGATGAATTTCAATCAGATGATGCCCCAAGTGCGAGAGGCACTTCGAACAGTATCAGCACAAATGTGTCGAAAATTTTTACATCTTCCCGTAAGAGTCACCGACAGAAAACAGCAACTCACTGACAGATAACCACAAATGATTACCTGGCGTGATTATTGCAATAGGATTGGTTCATGCAGATTTGCTTCACACCCAACACTCACCATTACCGACCTACACGGAGTGCTGCCAATGACCTCGTCCCTGAAGAAGACCTCTCACGCCATCCTGCTCGCCCTGGGTGCCCTTTCCCTCAGTCATGCTGCCTTGGCTGCGCCGATCATCCTCGACGATGCCGACGCTTTTGCCGCAGCCGCTTTTCTGCCCGGTGAAACATGGGGTGTCGACGGTTTTGACACCCTCAACAATAACAGCATGCTTCCCACGTCGATCAACCGGAACGCAGGCACCCTGTCCTACACGGCCTCCGACCCCAACAACCTGTGGTCAGGGGGGACCGGCGACGGCTTCCTGACCAACAATACCTATACGAACACCATTACCCTGTCGAACTTCAGCGCAGGGGTGTCCTCGTTCGGTGCCAACTTCTTCGGCAGCAACTTTGATTCCCAACCACTCAGCGGTTATTCGATCTGGCTGACCATCACCGACGTGCTGGGCGGGATCTATTCCACGACGCTGACCAACACCCACCGCAACACCTTCTTTGGTTATGTCGGGGACTATGACCTGCTGTCCATCTCCTTTGGCAGCGTTGCAGGTCAAGGCGTGAATGTCTGGCCCAGCATCGACACGCTTTCACTGTCTACCGCGACCACCACTTCCAGCCAGGTGCCGGAACCTGGCACCCTGGCCCTGGCCGCCCTGGCCCTGCTCGGACTGGCCGCAGGACGCCGGACCAAGGTCTGAGCGCCCCCTTCACAGCGCCCCCGCCTTACCCCTCCTCATCCGGGGGGGATGACAGGCGGCGGCGCGGACGCCCTGTCCGGCCGCCCGGTGCATGTGCGTGCTGGGCGGCCGTAAGGCCGGCCAGGGCCTGTGCTACCCGGAAATTGATGGTGTCGCGTGGCAGCACACCCTTGGCATCCATGCGGCCGGCCGGCAGGCCGGTGAGGATTTCCATGGCCTGATCCACATCGGCCACGGCATGCACACTGAAGCCCCCCTGCCGACAGGCTTCGACGATGTCCTCACGCAGCATCAGGTGACGCATGCTGGCCACCGGAACGATGACCCCCTGCTCGCCCGTGAGGCCACGTGCCGCACACAGGTCGAAAAAGCCTTCGATCTTTTCGTTCACCCCACCAATGGCCTGCGCCTCGCCAAACTGGTTGACCGACCCGGTCACGGCAAGCGACTGCCGGATCGGCACATCGGCCAACGCGGACAACAGGGCGCACAGCTCGGCCAGTGAGGCGGAATCGCCCTCGACCGGCGCATAGGACTGCTCGAACACCAGGCTGGCCGACAGGGACAGCGGATGGTTGCGCGCATACCGCGCGGCAATGAACGCGGACAGGATCAACACCCCCTTGGAGTGGATCGCCCCGCCCAGCTCGATCTCGCGCTCCACGTCCACCACATCGCCATCGCCCATGCGGGCAGTGGCCGTCACGCGCATCGGATGGCCGAACATGGCACCGGCCATCTCCACCACCACCAGCGCGTTGATCTGCCCGGCGCGCGCGCCCTCGGTGGATATCAGGATCACATCTTCGAGCATGGCATCGAGCACCCGCTCGGAGTAACGGCCAAAGCGCCGAATCCGCGCGGCAATCGCCAGATCGACATGCTCGCGGGCAATGACGCTGCCGGCGGCACGCCGGGCATGAAAATCGGCCTCGCGCATCAGATCGGCGAGCAGGCGGGTGTGCAGGGACAGGCGCCCGGCGTCCTCGGCCAGCCGGGCGGCCTCTTCCACCATGCGTGCCACCGCTGCGGGCTGCAGGGGCAACAACCGGGACTGGCGTGCCAGCGTGCCGAGCAGTTGCGCAAAGCGCTGCTCGTTTTCGTCGGTGCGCGGCAACTCGTCGTCAAAATCGGCGGCCACCTTGAACAGCTCGGGAAAATCCGGATCGTGCTCGGTGAGCAGGTAAAAGGTTTCGCGATCGCCGATGAGCACCACCTTCAGCTCGCAGGACACCGGCTGCGGGCTCAGGCTCAGCGCGGTGCTCCAGCCCTGCGCCTCGGGGGGCGCCTCGATCACCACCTCGCCCGCACGCAAGGCCCGTTTCAGTGCCTCCCATGCAAACGGCTGGGTGAGCAGGCGCTCCGCATCGAGCATCAGATACCCACCCCGGGCACGATGCAGCGCCCCGGCACGGATCAACCCGAAGTGCGTCACCATGGTACCCATGTGTGCCACATGCTCGATGCGTCCGATCAGGTTGCCGAAACCCGGGTTGTCCTCGCACACCACCGGCGCACCGCGCGTCTGCGCATGGTCGACGAACAGGTTGATCTCGTAACGGTGAAAGCGCGCGCGCGCAGATTCGTCGCGAGCCCCTTCGTCCTCGTCGGCCTCGTCCCCCTGCCAGGTGCCGGCCCGCTCCAGAATGTCATCGCGGATCGCATCGAAGAACGTCAGCACCTGCGGCAGATCGGCATACGCCGTGCGCAGCGCTACCATCAAATGGCGGATGGTCGGCTCCAGCGCATCATGCTCGGCGCGGGCAATGGCCTCCTGCAGGGCCTTGCGCCAGCCGGGAAACTCGCACAACAGGTCGGCCAGCCGGTCGCTCCAGCGCCCGACGGTGGCTTCGATCCGGTCGCGCTGTGTCTCGGGCAGGGCCTCGAAGGCTTCGGGGCTGAGCGTTTCGCCTGCCTCCATGGGCGCAAAGACGAAACCTTCCGGCGTACGGATCAGCGCCAGCCCTTCCTCGCCGCAGGACTGGCCGAGATCGCGGATGGCCTGTTCCTCGCGCGACTTGTTTGCGTCCTGCAGCGCATCGATGCGGTTGCTGTGAGTTTCGCTGTCGAGCGCGGCCTCGATGGCCGGCCCCAGGTCGCGGATGAGGCGCTTCATGTCGTCGCGCAGGCGCGCGCCACGTCCGGCCGGCAGCATCATCAGGCGCGGGCGCAGCGCATCGTCGAAATCATGCACATAACACAAGTCGGGCGGCACCGGCGCCTGTGCGGCACAGTCGTTGAGCATGCGCCTGACCGTGGCATGACGGCCGGTGCCGGCCTCGCCCAGGACGAACACGTGATAGCCGGGTTGCTGCATCGACAGCCCGAACTCCAGCGCTTCCTCCGCCCGCGCCTGCCCCAGCCCACCGGGCAAGTCCTGCAGCGTAGCGGTATGTTCGAAACGAAACACCGACGGATCGCACACCGTGCGCAATTTCTCGACCGGAAGGCCGACCGGTTTCAACATCGATGAAGACTCCTGTTATTGACCCGGCCCCAAAATACCCTCTTTCCGTTTCTTGAGGGCCTGTCGAAGCCCAAGGCCCTTCGACAAGCTCAGGGCGAACGGGCGTCAGTAAGTTAAAGGACCGGATTGCCGTTCCTGCGTCAATCCGCAGTTCGCTTGCACCCCAGCTCAGGGCTGCCGATAATCGTAACAGCAACCCGGGCTGAAACCGCAGCACTTGCGCATGGTCAAGGAATTCATGGTCGTGCGCAGCCGACAATGCGACACGGCCCTCAACAGGGAAAAGCACGCAAGCCGATGAAAACCATTCCGATCACCCCTGCGGGCGCTGAACCCCCGCTGTTGCAACGCGCCCTCGCGCTCGACCCCCCGCCTGCCGGCGCGTTGCGTGACCGGCGCGGGCGCGAAGTGCGCGATCTGCGCATTTCGGTGACCGATCGCTGCAATTTCCGCTGCGTGTATTGCATGCCTCGTGCGATCTTCGATCACGACTACCCTTTCCTGCCCCGTGCCGACCTGCTCAGTTTCGAGGAAATCACCCGTGTGGCGCGCGTGTTTGCCGCACGCGGCGTGCGCAAGCTGCGCATCACCGGGGGCGAGCCGCTGCTGCGCAAGGATGTGGACCGGCTGATCGCCCAGCTCGCGCACATTCCGGACATCGAACTGACCCTCACCACGAACGGGGTGCTGCTGCCCAAAATGGCCCAGCGGCTGCGCGATGCGGGTCTGCAACGCGTTACGGTGAGTCTGGACGCAATCGATGACGGCATCTTCCGTGCGATGAACGACGCCAACTATCCGGTGGCCGACGTGCTGCGGGGCATCGAAGCCGCCGAACGGGCCGGACTGGGGCCGATCAAGGTCAACATGGTGGTCAAGCGTGGCGTCAACGACCGTGACATCCTGCCGATGGCGCGTCATTTTCGCGGCACCGGTCATATCGTGCGCTTCATCGAGTTCATGGATGTGGGCAGCTCGAACGGCTGGAAGATGGATGAGGTGGTGCCCTCGCGCGAGATCATCGAGCGCATCGACGCCGTACATCCGCTGGTGTCACTCGACCCGAACTACACCGGCGAAGTGGCCGAGCGCTGGCGTTACCGCGATGGCGCAGGCGAAATCGGCGTGATCTCGTCGGTGACCCAGGCCTTTTGTGCGACCTGTACCCGCATCCGGCTGTCGACCGAAGGCAAGCTGTACACCTGCCTGTTCGCCGACCACGGGCACGACTTGCGCACCCTGCTGCGTGGCGGCGCGGACGATGCGCTGATCGACCGGGCAATCGCCGCAGTGTGGCAGAACCGTGACGACCGTTACTCCGAAATCCGCACCGCCAACACGGCACGGCGGCCACGCATAGAGATGTCCTACATCGGCGGCTGAACCACGCCCCCGCGCTGCCGCAGGCGCATGCTGAAGCCGGCCACCGGTTCGGGACGGCCGAACAGGTAGCCCTGCAGCATGTCGCAGTCGTGCGCAACCAGAAATTCGCGCTGCCCCTCGGTTTCCACCCCTTCGGCCACCACCTGGCGGCCCAGGCTGTGTGCCAGCGCAATCACGGCTGCGGCAATCGTGCCTTCCGAGCGGGCATCCTGGATGTCGTTGACGAAGGCCCGGTCGATCTTCAGCACATCCACATCGAACAGTTTCAGATACGCCAGCGAGGAGTAGCCGGAACCAAAGTCGTCGATCGACAGCACCACCCCCATCGCACGCAGCTGCGTGAGGATGTCGATGGTGCGGGTCACATCGCGCATCAGCATGGTTTCGGTCAGCTCGAACTCCAGCAGGCTGGCCGGCAGCCGGTATTCGGCCAGCAGGGCACGCACCAGACCAACGATGTCCTGATGCGAAAACTGCTGTGCCGACAAATTCACCGCCACCGGCACCGGCTGCAGGCCCTCGTCCATCCACCGGCGCAGTTGCCGGCAGACGCTGCGCAACACCCACTCGCCAATCGGCACGATCAGTCCCGACTCCTCCGCTGCCGGCACGAAACGCCCCGGGGCGAGCAGGCCCAGCTCCGGATGCTGCCAGCGCAGCAAGGCTTCGGCGCCGCTCAGGCGGCCATCCGCGCTCAGCACCTTGGGCTGGTAGTACACCAGCAGCTCTTCCCGGTCGAGTGCGCCGCGCAACTGATGCTCCAGCAGCAACTCGCCCAGCGAGGCCGTGTTGAGCTCAGCCGAGTAAAACTGGAAGCAGTTGCGGCCATCGGTCTTTGCGCCATACATGGCCGCATCGGCATGCCGCAGCAAGGTGGAGGCCGTGGCGCCATCATCGGGATACAGTGCAACACCAATGCTTGCCGTCACGGTCAGCTCATGCTCGCCCAGGCGGTACGGCACCTCCAGCACCTGCACGAGCTTGCGGGCAATGGCGGTCGCATCCTGCACCGACGCGAGATCGGGCAACACCACCACAAACTCATCCCCGCCCTGGCGCGCCACGGTATCGGTTTCACGCACGGTCTGCATGCAGCGCCGGGCGACCTGCAGCAGCAGGTCGTCGCCGAGCTCATGGCCGAGCGTGTCGTTGATCGGCTTGAAGCGGTCGAGGTTGATGAACAGCACCGCCGCGCGATGCTGCTGGCGCCGCGCCTGGAGGATGGCCTGATCGAGCCGGTCGAGCAGCAGGAACCGGTTGGGCAGGTTGGTGAGGGCGTCGTGATTGGCGAGATGCTCGATCCGCGCCTCGGCCGCCTTGCGCTCGGTAATGTCCGAAAAGATGCCGATGTAGTGACTCGGCCGCCCCTCCTCTGAACGCACCGCCGTGATCGACAGCCATTCGGGAAACAGCTCACCGCTGGCGCGCCGGTTCCAGATCTCGCCCTGCCACTTGCCCTCGCTGGTCAGCCGGGCCCACATGTCGCGGTAAAAGCTCTTGTCCTGCCGTCCCGATGAAAGCACCGAAGGCCGCTGCCCCACCACATCGTGGGTGGCAAAACCGGTGATTTCGGTGAATGCCGGATTCACCGCCACGATGCGCGAATGCGCGTCGGTAATCGTCATCCCTTCGGTGGCGTTGGTGAATACCGTCGCATACAGGTTGAGCTCATCGCGTGTCCGGCGCAGGGCTTCGATGCGCTCCTCCAGATCGTGATTGGCACGCGCAAGATCATGCGAAGTGCGGCCCAGCCGCAGCATGGCCGATGCCAGGTAGCCGGCCAGCGCCAGCGCGAACACATACAGCATCACCCGATACAGGTGCGCCCGGCGTGCGGCCTCCTCATACCCGCTGGCGTACACCAGGCTCACCTGCTCGGCCAGACTCGCCGTGGGCTGGGCAAGAATGCGCTGGGTGAGCGCATCGACCGCCGGCTTGCGCACCAGAACCACCTCGCCATGGCGCAGCACATCGCGCAGATCCTGCTGACGTGCCTCATCCAGACCGGGGAGCAGGTGTTCAAGCGCATTCAACCGGACGGCCAGCTCCTCGGCGAGATCGGCCGATGCATTGTGCGAGTAAGTCATGATGCCCCGCACCAGCAGGCCGACTGGCCGGGTTTCCATCACGGTCGAACCTGCCGCGCCGATGAAGCGGTCGGCCGCCTCCGGCAGATAGGCCATGGAATTGCGCAGCACCGAGATTTCACGCTTGAAGTGATCCACCATGTGCGCCTTCTCCTGCTGCACCTGCTGCAACTCGGCGACCTGCTCCAGCAAAGTGGCACGCGCCTCGGCAGACAGAAAAGCCGGCGTGCGGGCCAGGTGGGTGCTGGTGCGCGTCACCTCGCTCACGGTCGCCACGATGGTGTCGAAATCGGCCTGCAACCCGACCCGGCTCGCCAGCACGGCGGCGTTCAGCTCGGCGTCGGACTGGCGCAGCTCACGCAGACTGCGCTCATATTCATGATGGTCACGGTCGCTCACCGCATCGGCGCGCAGGAACAGGAAGCTGAGCAGGCCGGCCGTCAGTGCAATCACCAGTACAAGCACCGCCAGCCTGTGCGGATGGCTACCGTTGGGAGCGCCCCCCTTCAGCTCGTGGGCAAGCGGCCGGGCGCCGGCATCGGCGGGTACTGCGTCATCCACCGTGCTCATTGCAATCCCTGTCCCCGATAAGTGCCGGTCAGCGACTCCAGGAAGGCCACGATCAGGCGCACATCCTCGGACGACAGGGAGCGTCCCAGTTGATACCGCCCCATCACCTTCACGGCATCTTCCAGCGTGGTAGCGCTGCCATCGTGAAAATACGGTGCCGTCAGCGCTACATTGCGCAGGCTCGGCACCTTGAATACATGGCGGTCTTCCTCACGCCCCGTCACATTGAAGCGCCCAAGATCGGCCGGTGTCAGATTGCCACGATCCGTAAAATAATCACCCATCACACCAAAACGCTGAAAAAGATTGCCGCCGATATTCACCCCCTGATGGCAGCTGGCACAGCCCAGCCGCTTGAAGCGGTTGTAGCCCTCGATCTCGTCATCGCTGAGCACCCCCGGCTCACCGCGCAGATAGCGGTCGAAGCGTGCATTGGGCGTGACCAGCGTCATCTCGAACTCGGCCAGCGCATCGGCGAGGGTGTGCGCGTTCATGCCCTGTTCCGGATACGCTTCGGCAAATGCCCTGCGGTAGTCCTCACGCCGCTCCAGCTTGGCAATCACCTGCGCCCAGTTGCTGTTCATCTCGACCGGGTTGTGTATCGGTCCGGCCACCTGCTCCTGCAGGGTGGCGGCCCGCCCATCCCAGAACTGCGCAAATCCGAAGGCCACGTTGAATACGGTGGGCGCATTGATCGTCCCTTCCGCTCCCCCCACACCCAACGAGCGTGCCCGCCCATCCGCTCCTCCGGAATGCAGGAAATGACAGGACGCACACGACACACTGTCGTCGCTGGACAACATCGGATCGAAGAACAGCATCTCACCCAGACGCACCCTCAGCGGGTTGTTCGTCAGTGGCGCTTGCGGCAGAGGCGAAACCGGTTCGGACCACGCCACCGCATCGGCAATCACCGAACGGGTCACATGGGCGGACTCTCCGGTTCCGGCATCGCGCCAGGTAAACAGCACCAGCGCCAGCGCAAACACCGAAAGCACCAGAGTGATTGCAAAGTTTGAAATTCGGTATGTATTCACAGAATCATCTTAATCTGCCTGAAACATGACCGCTTGACTTTCATCAAGCCCCAACCTGCTTCAAACGCCTGCAGCCCGGCCCTGAGTACCCCTTCCAACATTGCGGAACAGGGGCAGCGCCTGCCGGGGCGGAACGTTTGCACCGCAGCATCACTCACAACCAACCCTGACCTGACAAATTGGTCAGGAACCGACAATCATTGCTGCACCACAACATGACCAATTCCAAATATTGCGCCGCAAAACGGTGCCTCCCGGCAAAATTTATCGGGCTGGGCACAAAAGATGTCGCCCTGTATTACAGCTGTCATGAAGTGCGTGGATACTTCCCCGCTTTTCAGCATGTGCCGCTCCATCAGCATGTTGCAAAGCCGATTCATTGCAGGCACACTGCTCCGACATGTTCCTGCACTGCATACCTATTGCATTTTTCGGGTAATGGGCCTGGATATTGCTTGGCCAAGTGCGCAATGACTTCGTTCAGACACCGGGAATTGAGCCGGTCAAAATTCTGGAGATACTGACAGTGCAAAGCTCGACTCTTGTGATATGGCAAGACAAATACTCGCTCAACATGAGCGAGATCGACGATCAGCACAAGATGCTGTTCGACATCATGAACCGCCTCTGGAATGCGATCATCCAGCGCGCCGACAACCAGAGACTGGCCGACATCCTGGAAGACCTGGAACGCTACACGGTGCTGCATTTCACCGAGGAAGAAACCTTCATGCGCTCCATCGGCTATACGGACTTCGACACTCACATCCAGTATCACCGCACCTTCGTGAGCTTCATCCAGAAAGAGAAGAAGGCCACCCAGGAAGGCAAGGAAGTCAGCCTCGAACTGCTGCACTTCTTGCGTGACTGGCTGGTCAATCACATTCTGGTGGAAGACCGTCGCTATGCCGACCAGTACCAGCAGGCAGAAAAGAAGCCGTCCTCGTTCCTGAGCCGCTTCTTTGCCCGTCTGCAGCACTGAGCGCGCAGTGTACCGCCATCGCGCCATTCAACACAGCCGGCCGGATATTTCCGGCCGGTCTGCTTTTGGCTGACCTCGTTTTCAGGCCAGCGCCCGCAGGCTGCTCAGCGGCGTGCGCGCAAGCAGGCCGCGCGTTCCCAGCCACCCCCCCGCAACCACGCCACCCATGCCCAGCATCACCGCCACCAGCACCACTGCCGGATCGGGCAGATAAGGCATCCTGAACACCTGACTGGCCAACACCCAGCCCAGCACACTCGCCCCCGCACCGGCCAGTACCCCGGCCACGCCACCCAGCAATGCAAACTCGGCCAGCAGCGCGTGGCGCAACTGCACGTTGCGCGCGCCCAGGGTGCGCAGCACCGCCAGTTCATGCTCGCGCTCATCGTGCGTCGCCTGCAGCGCAGCGTACAGCACCACCAACCCGGCAAGCACCGCAAAGCCGAACACGAACTGCACGATCAGGATCAGCTTGTCGGTCATCGCCCGCACCTGGGCAATCACCGCATCCACATCGATCAGCGTGAGGTTGGGAAACGCATTCACCAAGGCGGCGGCAAAGCCCCGCTGCCCGTCAGGCAGACGGAAGCTGGTGATCAGGCTGGCCGGATCGGAATCGAGCAGGCCCGGAGAAGCGATAAAGAAGAAGTTCACCCGCATCGAATCCCAGTCCAGCTCGCGCACACTGGTCACCGGGGCCTCCACTTCGCGCCCTGACACATTGAAACGCACCCGGTCCCCCAGGCTGATGCCGAAGGTGTCGGCCAGACCGGCCTCGATCGAGAACTGCGGCTCGCGCGCCTCGCCGTGCCACACCCCCTGCTGCACGCGATTGAGCTCCGGCAGACGGCTGCCATGGCTCAGGTTGAACTCCCGCTCGGCCAGACGGCGGGTGCGCGCCTCCTCGTAGGCTTCCGGATCGACCGGCTGTCCGTTGATCGCCACCATGCGCCCGCGAATCATCGGCTGAATGTCGGGCGCTTCCAGCCCCTGCTCTACAAAAAACGCCGCCAGAGGCGCGCGCTGATCCGGCTGAATGTTGATGATGAAGCGGTTGGGCGCATCTTCGGGCGTCATCTGCCGCCAGTTGTCGAGCAGGTCGCTGCGCACCAGGGTCAGCAACAGCAGCGCCGCCAACCCGAGCCCCAACGCACTCGCCTGAATCACGCTGGCGCCCATGCGCCGGCGCAGTGAAGCCACCCCGTAACGCCAGCCACCGCGGATGCTGCCATGCTGCTTGACCCGTCCGAGCCCGAGCAGCACACCCCAGGCCGCCAGCGCAAACACCCCCAGCGCCAGCGCAAAGCCTGCAGCCACCATCAAGCCCAGCCTGACGTCGGCCGCAATCCAGAAGATCAACCCGAACAGCGCGAACGCCCCCAGCAGCCAGGCCGTGCCGCTGGCCGCTTCCACCGTCCCCAGCTCACGGCGCAGCACGCGCACCGTGGGCACCTGCCCGAGCCTGAGCAGTTGCGGCAGCACAAAACCCACCAGCAAGGCCATGCCAACCGCCACGCCATGCAACCACGGCAGCCACGAAGGCGCCGGCAATTCGGCCTGCACCACACCGACCAGCACCATCGCCAGCGCCTGCTGCACACCCCACCCCAGCCCACCTCCGAGCAGGGCGGCGACCAGCCCGAAGAGCACGAACTCCCCCACAAACACCTGCACCACCTGCGCCTGCCCGGCCCCCAGGCAGCGCATCACCGCGCAGGCGTCCAGATGGCGGCGCATGAAGCGGCGCGCCGACAAGCCCACCGCGACCGCCGCGAGCACCACGGCAAGCAGGGCGGCCAATCGCAGGAAGCGCTGCGCCTGGTCAAGCGCATTGCGCACCTGCGGCCGGGCATTGTCGATGGTCTCCACCGCCTGTCCCCGCTCCAGATGGGTGCCCGCCCAGCGGGCAAATCCCTCCACCGCATCGGGCGTGCCGGCCAGATGCAGCCGCCAGGTGGCCCGGCTGCCTTCCACCAGCAGGCCGGTGTCGGCCAGCGCCCGCTCATTGAAGATGGCGCGCGGCAACAGGCTGAAGAAGTTGCTGCCCCGGTCGGGTTCAAAGGTGATCATGCCCGAGACAGTGAACTCCAGCTGCCCCAGGCCCACCTTGTCGCCCTTGCTGACGCCCAGAGCGGCAAACAGGCGTTCATCCAGCCACACTTCGTCCTTGGCCGGCATCGTCCCTGCCTGCCGCTCAGGCTGATTCGGACCGTCAGCAATCCTCACCGTGCCGCGCAGCGGATACGTGTCGGACACCACCTTGATGCCGGCCAGTTCCGCGACCTCCTCGGTGCTCACCATGCTGGTGAACAACACCGTGTCGGCCAGTGACAGGCCCCGGCGTTGCGCCTCGTCGCGCACCTCAACCTGCCAGGGTCGGTCGGCGCGCAGCAGCAGGTCGCCGCCGAGCAGCTGGTTGGCCTCGCGGTCCAGGCCGCGCGACACCCGGTCGGCCAGAAAGCCCACGCTGGTGAGGCTGGCCACCGCAATCACGATGGCCAGCCCCAGCAAATGCAATTCGCCTGCACGCAGGTCGCGCAGCATCATGCGCAATGCAAGTCGGAAAGTTTTCATGAGCGAGTGGACGACTTCTTTCCGGCCGGGTTCAACCGACCGTGCGCGAATGGGGCGCCAGCAGGGTGCGCACCAACTCCACCCAGAAAGCCGCCCCCGGGGCGATGATCTCGTCGTTGAAGTCGTAACGCGGGTTGTGCAGCATGCAGCCGCCCGCCTCCTGACCATTGCCTATCCACACATAGCAGCCGGGTTTCTCGCGCAGGAAGAACGCAAAATCCTCGGCGCCCATGCTCGGCCGCTCGCCAGTGAGCACATGCTCGGTCCCCACCAGCGTGCGCGCGACTTGAGCGCAGATGGCGGCTTCGGCCGTGGTATTCACCGTAGCCGGATAGCCGTCGTGAAACTCGATGCGGACCTGCACATCGTGGCTCGTCGCAATGCCCTGGCACAGTGCCTCCAACCGCGCCGCCACCCGCTTGCGCACCGCTTCGCTGAACGCCCGCACCGTGCCCGACAGGCGCGCCCGGTCGGGAATCACGTTGTACGCCTCGCCGGCGTTGAACATCGTGGTCGACACCACCGCAGCATCCAGCGGGTCGAGCGTGCGGCTGACGATCGTCTGGACGGCCTGCACCAGCGCTGCTGCCGCCACCACCGGGTCGGTGCCCAGATGCGGCATGGCAGCATGCGCGCCATGACCGGTCACCTCGATGTCGAAGCGGTCCGCGCTGGCCATCACCGGCCCGTCATGCACCGCAAAGGTGCCGGCTGGCAGCCCGGGCCAGTTGTGCATGCCAAAGATGGATTCCATCGGAAAACGGTCGAACAGGCCGTCCTCGATCATCGCACGCGCGCCCGCCTCCCCCTCCTCTGCGGGCTGGAACACGAAATACACGGTACCGTCGAAATCCGGCCGGGCGGCCAGCGCATCGGCCGCAGCCAGCAGCATGGTGGTGTGGCCGTCATGACCGCAGGCGTGCATGCAGCCCTGGTTGCGCGAGCGGTGTGCAAACTCGTTGCGCTCCTGGATCGGCAAGGCATCCATGTCGGCGCGCAGGCCGATTGCACGCAACCCACGCCCGCCGCGCAACACGCCCACCACACCGGTCTGCCCGATGCCCTCGTGCACCTCCAGCCCGAGCGATGCAAGATGGCGTGCCACCAGCCCGGCCGTGCGGTGCTCGCCATACGCCAGTTCGGGGTGGGCATGAATGTCACGGCGCACGCTTGTCCATTGCGCCTGCTTGCGGCGAATCGTCTCCAGGCTCTCCATTTCACTCCTTCCTTTCTTGCACGCGGTCAGGGAACAGGGCATCCCTCTCGATGAATTTGCCAGTTTAACCGCAGGCCTGCCGAGCGGGCGGGAATTCGGCTAGACTCTTTGCGACACTCGCTTTGCGACGCACCTCCCGCCACACCTCCGGCTTTGCCCGGCCGCCATCCGATGCGCGCTGTTGCCAGATGAAACTTTTTTACGCCGACCATTTCGTGCTGCCATTGCCCGCCGGGCACCGCTTTCCGATGGAAAAGTACGCCCGGTTGCGCGAACGCCTGGCGGCAAGCGGTCACTTTGCCCCGGGTGACTTCATCGTGCCCCAAGCCACCGATGACGCAACGCTGAAGCTTGCGCATGATGCCGGCTATATTCACCGGGTCAGCACCGGCCAGCTCTCGGCCGATGAGCAGCGACGTATCGGTTTTCCCTGGTCCGAGCAGATGGTGGAACGCTCCCGGCGCTCGGCAGGTGCGACACTGGCCGCCTGCCACAGCGCCCTGCAGGACGGGGTCGCCGCCAATCTGGCAGGCGGCACACACCACGCGCACCACAACTTCGGCACCGGGTTCTGTGTTTTCAACGATGCGGCCGTGGCCACCCGGGCCTTGCTGCACGATGGTCTGGCCAGACGCATTGCCATCGTCGATTGCGATGTTCATCAGGGTGACGGCACGGCCGCCATACTCGCCGGAGATACGCGCTGCTTCACGCTCAGCCTGCACGGCGAAAAGAATTTCCCGTTCCGCAAGGCGGTTTCCGATCTGGACATCGCACTCCCGGATGCCTGCGGGGATGCCGATTACCTTGCGGCCCTCGCAATCGGCCTGGAACAGGCCATCCACCGCTTTCAGCCCGATTTCGTGCTCTATCTCGCCGGCGCGGATCCCTACCGGGACGACCGGCTGGGCCGGCTGGCGCTGAGTGTCGACGCCTTGCGCGAACGTGACGAAACCGTACTCAGCGCCTGCCGCGACCGGGGCCTTCCGGTCGCGCTGGCCATGGCGGGCGGCTACGCGCGCACGATCGACGACACGGTGAGCATTCACTTCAACACCGTGACCACGGCTGCCAGGCTGTACCGGCAGGGCTGGCCACTTCGGGCCGGTCGCCTTCAGACAGCGCCCCCTCAGGCAGCGCCGCTTCCAGCAACGCATCTTCCGGCAGGTGGCTGATGCAACTGTTCGGCGTGGACTTCACCTCCGCCCCCTGCCCGCGCAAACCGATCACCATCGCGGCCGGCAAGCTGGAGTGGGAAGACCAGGGTCGGGGGAAGGATCGGCGCCTGCGACTGGAGCGCTTCATCCTGTGCCCTGGCTGGGGGGATTTCGAGACCTTTCTGCAACACCCCGGCCCCTGGCTGGGCGGTTTTGACTTTCCGTTCGGGTTGCCACGCGAGGCGGTGCACGATCTCGGCTGGCCCGAACAGTGGCCCGCGCTGGTCAGGCATTGCGCCGACCTTGGCAAGACGGCCTTTCGCGAGGCACTCGACCGCCATCGCACAGGCCGTCCGGCCGGTCAGCGCTATGCACACCGAGACACCGACCGGCCTGCGGGTTCGCACAGCCCCCTGAAACTCGTCAATCCGCCCGTGGGGTTGATGTTTCTGGCCGGCGCCCCCCGTTTGCTGGCCGCCGGCCTGACCCTGCCCGGCCTGCACCAGCCACCCGGCACGCCGGCAAGCGCACGGATTGCGGTGGAAGCCTATCCGGGCTGGCTGGCCCGCACGATCAGCCGCGAGTCATACAAGAGCGATGAGCGCAAGCGCCAGACCGCCGAGCGCGAGCAGGCGCGGCGCCGGCTGGTCGAGGCCATGCTGGAAGGGCAACATCCGCTGGAAATGAAGCTGGCCGCAGACACTGAACAGTGCAGAGCCATGATTGCCGACGCAAAAGGCGACCGGCTAGACGCCGTGCTCGCCCTGCTTCAGGCTGCGTGGAGTCTGCAGCAGGGCGCGCCGGGGTATGGAATACCGGACACCTGCGACCCGCTGGAGGGCTGGATTGCAGGCGTGCCGGCAAAGTGAGTGAGGCTGCGGGCGATCAGACCACGCCTTGGGCCAGCATCGCGTCGGCCACTTTCACGAAGCCTGCGATGTTCGCGCCGTCGGAGTAATTGACCGTGCCATCCGGGCGGGTGCCGTAGCGCAGGCACACGCTGTGGATGCCCTGCATGATTTCCAGCAGGCGAGCATCGACTTCCTCGCGGGTCCAGGACATGCGCATTGCGTTCTGGCTCATCTCCAGACCCGAGGTGGCCACGCCACCGGCGTTGCTGGCCTTGCCCGGTGCGTACAGCACGCCATGCTCTTCAAACACCCGCACGGCTTCGGCGTTGCACGGCATGTTGGCGCCTTCGGCCACGCACAGCACGCCGTTGTTGACCAGCATGCGCGCATCGTCGCCGTCCAGCTCGTTCTGGGTGGCGCAGGGCAGCGCGATGTCCACCGGCACCGACCACGGACGCTTGCCCGCCTCGAAGTGCAGGCCCATGCGCTCGGCGTATTCGCTCACCCGGCCATAATGGACGTTCTTCACATCCATCAGCACGGCCAGCTTTTCAGGCGTGAAACCGTCATTGTCGATCACGGTACCGCTGGAGTCGGACACGGTCACCACGCGCGCACCCAGCTCCATGGCCTTCTCGACGGCATACTGGGCAACGTTGCCCGAACCGGACACGGCCACCTTCATGCCGTGCATGCTCTTGCCTGAGTGCTTGAGCATTTCCTCGGCGAAGTACACCGTGCCGTAACCCGTGGCTTCCGGACGAATCAGCGAGCCACCGAAACTCAGCCCCTTGCCGGTAAACACGCAATCGGCACGGTTGGAAAGCTTCTTCATCATGCCGGCCATGAAACCCACTTCACGACCGCCCACACCGATGTCGCCGGCCGGCACATCAGTGTCGGAGCCGATGTGGCGATACAGCTCGGAAATGAAGGCCTGGCAGAAACGCATCACTTCGCGCGGGCTCTTACCCTTGGGATCAAAGTCCGAACCACCCTTGCCACCGCCCATCGGCAGCGTGGTCAGGGCGTTCTTGAAGGTCTGCTCGAAGGCCAGGAACTTGAGCACCGACTGGTTCACCGAGGGGTGGAAGCGGAGGCCGCCCTTGTAGGGGCCGATCGCGGAGCTGTGCTGGATGCGGAAACCACGGTTGACCTGCACCTCGCCACTGTCGTCCATCCAGGAAACACGGAACTGGATGATGCGCTCGGGTTCGACCAGACGATCCAGCAGGCCATGCTCGGCATAGCGCGGGTTTTCCGAAATGAACGGCCACAGACTTTCCATGACCTCGACAACTGCCTGGATGAACTCGGGCTGACCCGGATTCCGTTGCTCAACGTTGGCGATGAACTCTTCCAAAGACTTGTAGCGCAGCATGCTGGTTATACCCCCGAAAATTGACGACCCTGCGTCCGCGTCGACGCTGGGGCCGTGATTTTCGCGGATTTTTGGCTCGCGCGCACTACTTTCGCGCACAAAATGCACGAAAAAAGCGCAGAAAACTGCTAAATGAACCGAAAGAGTGCCATACAATGCACCCTAAGGGTGCATGCGCCGCATTTTACGCCCCGTTTTAGTGCATAAACTCCTCTAAAACCCGCCTGTCAGTTTGTCCAACGCGCCGCTGCACGCGACCCTCAATCATTCGATCTCGATCGTGAGCGTGCCACCCACGCCCCCACGCCGTGCCCGCTCGGCATTGATCAGGTCGGCAATGTTGGTGTTGGCATTGGACAAGGCCCAGGTTTCGGCGGTGTAACCGCGATCGTTCTGCCGCTCGATATCGATGTCGGTCTGCAGCAGCCGGCGCACCACCGGCATGTGCCCGTTGCGAGCGGCAAACATCAGCGCATTGGAACCATTGGGCGCCAGGGCATTCACGTCGGCCCCAAGCGCAAGAAAGCGTTCGACCAGTTCCAGATGCCCTTCGAAAGCCGCGTACAGCAGCGGCGACCAGCCCGGATGGTTGATCGGCGCCCCCGCCGCAACGAGCGTTTCCACCATCGCCCGATCGCCACGCAGGGTGGCAAGCATCAGGGCGGAGTCCCCGGCCTGGTTGCGGCGTGACACATCCGGCTTGTAACGAAGAATCGCCTCGACCGTCGCCACATGCCCGTCACGTGCGGCCAGGATCAGCAGGGTATTGCCCTGGGCGTCGACCGTATCCGGATCCAGCCCCTTGTTGAGCAGGCCGACAAGCTGTCGGGTGTCGCCCAGACGGGCCGAGCTGAGGGCCTCCTCATAGCTGTTGGCCAGGGCGCTGGCCGTGCCGGACAGCAGCAGCACGACCAGCACCAGCAGCCGGATCGCGCGAAGGTCATTGAATGTGTGCATGTTTGAACAGCCTGAAAAAGTTGTCGGTGGTGGCCTGCGCCACCGCGTCCACCGTCATGCCACGCAGACGGGCGATCTCCTCGGCCACATGTACCACCCAGGCCGGCTCATTGGTTCGGCCCCGGTGCGGCACCGGCGCCAGATACGGGGCATCGGTCTCGATCAGCAGACGGTCCAGTGGCACAAATTGTGCCACTGCCTTCAGGTCGGTCGCGTTGCGGAATGTGACGATGCCGGAAAACGAGATGTAGAAACCGAGATCCAGTGCAGCACGGGCCACCTCGGCCGATTCGGTGAAGCAATGCATCACCCCGCCGGGCTGCTCCGCGCCCTCCTCCCGCATCAGGCGCAGCGTGTCGTCGGCGGCCGAACGGGTATGGACGATCAGCGGCTTGCCGGTGCGCCGGGCTGCGCGGACATGCACCCGGAAGCGCTCACGCTGCCACTCCGGTGCGTCCTTGTGCCAGTGGTAGTCCAGCCCGGTCTCGCCAATGCCGACGACCTTCGGATGATCGGCCAGGGCCACCAGACGCTCCACATCCGGCTCATCCACATCGAGGTTGTCGGGATGCACCCCGACCGAGGCGAACAGGTTGCGATGCCGCTCGGCAAGCCCGAGCACCGCCGGAAAATCCTCCAGCTTCACGCTGATGCACAACGCATGGCCGACCCCGTTGGCCTGCATGGCGGCGAGGATTTCGTCCTCGCGCTCGATGAGCTGTGGAAAATCAAGATGACAGTGAGAGTCGACGAACATCGCGGCCACAGTTTCAGAATTTCAGGATCAGGGGTTCAAGATCGGGACTTCAAAGCGTGTGCGTGGGCCGGCTGCTGCCCACCAGACCCGCCAGGATGGTCTCGATGCGACCGCGCAGGGTCTTGCCGGCATCGTCGCTGCTGAACTGCAGGCCGACCCCGACCTGCTTGCCGCCCTGGGCGCCCGGCGGGGTCACCCACACCACCTTGGCCGCCACCGGGTGCTTGGTGGGATCGTCCATCAGTTGCAGCAGCATGAACACCTCGTCGCCCAGCGCATAGGTCTTGGGCGTGGGCACGAAAATGCCGCCATTGGTCACAAACGGCATGTAAGCCGCATACAGTGCGGACTTGGAGTTGATATTCAGGGACAGCACGCTGGGGCGGGCTGTCGGGGTTTTCAGCGCATCATTCATCTTCGCGATCCGGTTACCACACGTACATAGCGCAGGAGCATGTCATCCAGCATCAGTCTGGGATTGAGCGAGTGCTGCGCCGCCTTCCTGATCCGGGCCAGCTCATTGTAACAGCTCGTCACCGATGCCACGCTGGTTCGCCCGGCCAGCCTGGCGAGCGTGCCGGCCTGGGCGGGAAAGTAGCGCACCGGCCCACCCAGCCTGAAGGTGGCCAGATCGGTCACCCAGCGCAGCATCCAGTCGGTGAGTTGCGGCATGCCGAAGCCGGCGTCGCGTGCCTCACGGGACTTCAGCCATTGCTCCCAGCGCGCCGACAGGGCCAGCACCCCGTTTTCATCCAGTGCCTGCACATCATGCACGAAACGCTCCAGCAGCGCCGCACCGCCCCGTCCGGCCAGACGCTGCGCCGCCAGCGGCAATCCGCCGGACAGTGCGAGCAGGGCCTGGGAACCGGCATCGCCGGAAGCAGCCGGAGGGGCGGCGGCTGCAGCGTTGATGTGCCACACCTGACAGCGACTGCGGATGGTCGGCAGCAGGCGGGCAGGCGCGGGGGACACGAGTATGAACACACAGCCTTCGGGCGGTTCCTCAAGCAACTTCAGCAAGCCGTTGGCGGTGACCGTGTTCATGGCTTCGGCCGGCTCGATCAGCGCCACCCGGCGACTGCCCTGGTGGCCGGTCACCGTCAGCTGCTGCTGCAGGCGACGCACCTGTTCGATGAGGATCTGCGAGGACAGCGCCTTGCCCTCGGCGCCCGGCTCGCCCTGGGCCGCATCGCCCGCCAGCGTCCCGGCCTCATCGGACAAACCCTGCTCTGCCATCCAGACGGCCAGATCGGCCGGGGGCATCAAGCGAAACAGGTCGGGATGGTTATGCGAGCGCATCAGGGCGCAGCCGGTACACTGCCCACAGGCGTGACCGTCGCCCAGCGGTGCGGTGCATAGCAGACGCGCCGCCAGCGTCTCGGCCAGGTCATGCTTGCCCACGCCGGGCGGCCCGACGAACAGCAGCGCGTGCGGAATGCGTTCGCCCAGCGCCGTGAGCCGCTGCCAGACATCCTGGAGCCAGGGGTGCAGGGCGCTCACCGGAAAAACCTCTGCTCCAGCACCGCAAGCACATCCGAGCGGATTTCCGCAGGCGTCCGGTTCGCGTCAATCACCTGAATGCGACCGGCTGAGGCAGCCGCACGCTGCAGATAGGCCGCACGCACCCGCTCAAAGAAATCCGTCTGTTCACGCTCGAAGCGGTCGGGCACCGCACCGCTGCCGGCCAACCGCTGCGCTGCCACCTCGGGCGCCAGGTCGAACAACAGGGTCAGCGCAGGCTGAAAGCCCGGATGCACCCAGTGCTCCAGTTGCGCAAAACGGGCCTCGTCCAGCCCACGCCCCCCCACCTGATACGCATGGGTCGCATCGGAGAAGCGATCCGACACCACCCACTCGCCCCGCGCCAGCGCAGGCAGGATGCGGCTGGCGAGGTGCTCGCGCCGCGCGGCAAACATCAGCATCGCCTCGGTTTCGAGATGCATCGGCTCGTGCAGCAGCAGATCGCGCAGGCGCTCGCCCAGCTGCGTGCCACCCGGCTCACGGGTCTGCACCACCGACAGACCGCGCTGCTGCAGTGCAGCCACCACCGCCGCAATCTGGCTGCTCTTGCCCGCACCGTCGATGCCCTCGAACGTGATGAACTGCCCCCGGGGGACCTGTTCGGACCTGTCGTTCAACCGCCACCTCCTCGCTGATACCGATTGACTGCCCGGTTATGGTCAGCCAGATTGCGCGAGAACTGGCTGCTGCCGTCTCCTCGCGCGACAAAGTAGAAATATTCGCTGTCGGCCGGGCGCACCGCTGCCTGCAGGGACGGCAGGCCGGGCATCGCAATCGGCGTGGGCGGCAACCCCGCCCGGGTATAGGTGTTATACACATGATCGGTCTGCAGGTGATGGCGGCGCAAACGCCCCTCGAATGCCTCGCCAAAGCCATAGATCACGGTCGGATCGGTCTGCAGGCGCATGCCGATGCGCAGCCGGTTGGCAAACACCGAGGCCACCAGCCCACGCTCACTCTCTCGACCGGTTTCCTTTTCGACGATGGACGCCAGGATCAGGGCTTCATACGGCGAGGTCAGCGGCACCGCCGGGTCGCGCGTTGCCCACACCTCGTCGAGTCGCGCCTGCATGGCCTGATACGCCTGCCGCAACACCGCCAGCGCGCTGGAATGACGGTCGAACAGATAGGTATCGGGAAAGAACAGCCCTTCCGGATGCGTCTCGCTCGCACCGATGCGCTGCAGGATCTCCTCGTCGCTCAGTTCCGCCGTATCCTGCTTCAGATAGGGATGGGCCTCCACGGCCGCCCGCACCTGACGGAAGTTCCAGCCTTCGACGATCAGCAACTCGGCCCGCGTCACCTCCCCGGCAGCCAGCTTGTCGATGAGTTGCAGGGCATTGAGCCCCGGCGTCAGCACATAGCTGCCCGCCACGATGCGCTCGGCCCGCCCGGACAGGCGCGCAATCCAGTACAACGCCTCGGGATGCACCTCCACCCCGGCCGCAGCCACTGCCTGCGCGGCCTGACGCATGGTGAAGCCACGCTCGACCGTCACATCCACCTCGTCGGCGGGCATCGGCAAGGGGCGGTGCACATACCACCACACACTGGCCACAGCCGCTGCAGCCAGGGCACACAGGAAAAGAATCAAGCGGATCATCAGCTTCATCGTCGTCACAGCCGCCCGGAGCACACTCCGCGCCACGCCCTCATCGCCACCAAAAGGCTCCTATAATACTTCATTCACTTTTCGCACCGGATACACGCCAATGACCAACGAATGGACCGCCTTCCTCGCCACACAGGGCGCACGCATCGACGACTCCGGAGCACGTGTTGAGCTGCCACCAGCCGATGGGGCCGCCACCGTGCTGGTGCCCTTGCTGCATCTGGGGCTGATCCACAGCCAGGGGGTGGAGTCTGCCCCCTTCCTGCACAACCTGTTTTCCAACGATGTGAAGAAGCTGGCCCCCGAGGCGGCACAATGGAACAGCTTCAACTCACCGAAGGGCCGCATGCTGGCGAGCTTCCTGCTCTGGGGCACGCCCGAGGCCCACTGGCTGGCAATGTCTGCCGACCTCCAGCCTGCCCTGCTCAAAAAACTCTCCATGTACGTGCTGCGCAGCAAGGTGAAGCTGCAAGATGCCGGCACGGACCATGCCCTGCTCGGCCTGGCCGGCCCGGAAGCGGCCGAGCGGCTGTCGCAGGCCGGACTGCCCGTGCCCGACGCGCCGATGCAGCGGGCCGTCCATGGTGGCGGCAATGTCATCCGGCTCGACGCACGGCATTTTGTGCTCGCCTTCCCGGTGGCCGAAGCCATCGCCATCTTCAATGCCCTGCAGCAGGCCGGCGCCCACCCCGCCGGCACCGACGCCTGGCAGCTCGCCATGATCCGCGCCGGGCTGCCCCTGGTGACCACCGCCACGCAGGAAGAATTCGTTGCCCAGATGCTCAACTACGAGCTGATCGGCGGCGTGAGCTTCAACAAGGGCTGCTATCCGGGCCAGGAAATCGTTGCCCGCACCCGCTATCTGGGCAAGCTGAAAAAGCGCATGTACCGGGTGCACATCGATGGGGCAAGCGACCCCGCGCCCACCCCGGGCGCCGACCTGTACGCCCCGGACTTCGGCGACCAGTCCGCCGGCAAGCTGGTGAATGTCGCCCCCTGCCCGGAAGGCGATTTCGAGGCGCTGGCCGTATTGCAAATGAGCAGCGCAGAGGCCGGCGAGGTGCACCTGGCCAGTCCGGACGGCCCGCGCCTGCGCCTGCTCGACCTGCCCTATGCGCTGAACGCCGAAGCCCGCTGAGCCGTCAGGACGCCCGGCATGTGCCTGATCCTGATCGCCTGGCAGCAGCATCCGGAGTATCCGCTGGTGATTGCGGCCAATCGCGACGAATTCTTCCAGCGTCCGACCCTGGCCGCGCACTGGTGGTCCCGGCCACCGGGCATTCTCGCAGGGCGTGATCTCGAAGCCGGTGGCACCTGGCTGGGCCTGACCCGCAGTGGCCGCTTTGCCGCACTCACCAACTACCGCGACCCAAGCCAGCATCGCCCCGGCGCCCCCTCACGCGGCGCCCTGGTGCGCGACTGCCTGCTCGGCGAACAGGACACCGAAGGCACACTCGCCCGCATCGCCGCGCAAAGCACGCGTTACGCCGGCTTCAACCTGATCTTCAGCGACGGGCAGCGCCTCGGCGTGCATGAAAGCACCACCGGGCGCATCCGCCTGCTGGCACCGGGGTGCTACGGCCTGTCCAACCATCTGCTCGACACGCCCTGGCCCAAGCTCACCCTGGCCCGCGAGCGCTTCGGCGCTGCGCTGAACAGGCTGCCCAGTACGCGCGACATGCTGCAACTGCTCACCGACGACCGCCCGGCTCCGGCGCACACCCTGCCCAACACCGGCGTCAGCGCGGACTGGGAGCACTGGCTGTCCTCGGTATTCGTGCGTGCCCCCGGCTACGGTACGCGCTGCTCCACCCTGGTCACCCTCTCCAGAACCGGCCAGGCCAGCTTCCGCGAGTGGAGCTGGGACGAGGCCGGCACGCTCGCAGGCGACATGGCCTACAGTTTCTTCACCGAACAGTCCGGATGACGGGCATTGCCTGCACATGAAACAGGCTCGGGTGCCCCTCCCTACCCTGACGCTTCGCTGCCGCCCAAGCCTTCGACAATCTCCACCCTGCACCCCGGCTGCAGCAGCGCAAAAAGCTCGATCACGTCATCATTGCGCATGCGTACGCAGCCGTGCGACAACGGCACGCCCATGGGCTGATCGTCGCCCGTGCCATGGATGTAAATGTAGCGCGCCATGGTGTCCACCCGGCCCAGGCGGTTGAAGCCGGGCTCGCAACCGCTCAACCAGACAATGCGCGACAGAATCCAGTCGCGCGTGGGCTGGGCGGCCGCCAGCGCCGGTGTCCAGACCTCCCCGGTGGGGCGACGCCCCCGGAACACCGCACCACGCGGCTGGCCGGCGCCGATCATCGCCCGCACCCGATGACGGCCACGCGGGGTGCAGCCCGAGCCATTCAGCTCCCCGGCGCCATTGCATGCCGTGGACACCGCATAGCTGCGCAGGCATGCGCCGTCGTCGCCAAACAGGTACAGGCGCTGCGCCTGCAGATCGATGAGCAAATGCATCGCTCAGGCGCTCAGCGTGCGTCCGCGACGCGCCGCGAAAAAGCTCGACAGCAAGCGTCCGCAGTCCTCGGCGAGCACCCCTCCGGCAATCTCGGCATGGTGATTGAGCCGGTTTTCGGCGAACAGATCCAGCACACTGCCGGCCACCCCGGTCTTGGGGTCGCGTGCCCCAAACACAACCCGGGCAATGCGGGCGTGCATGATCGCCCCGCTGCACATCATGCACGGCTCAAGGGTCACATACAGCTCGCAGCCGGGCAAGCGGTAGTTGCCCAACCGTTCGGCCGCATCGCGCAAAGCCATCACCTCGGCATGAGCCGTGGGGTCGTGACGCCGGATCGGCTGATTGAAACCACGCCCCACCACTTCGCCTTCGCACACCACCACCGCCCCCACCGGCACCTCGCCACAGCTGCCGGCCAGCCGCGCCTGCTCCAGCGCCAGGGCCATGAATGCTCCATCCTGTTCAAGCGTCATCTGAATCCTCCTGCGCGAAGTCTACTCGACCGGCGCACGCGCATGAAGGTGCTTTCCGGCTTTCGCCTTGCTCAAGAAAACTCACACGCCCGAATCCTGCACAAGCAAGCGGGCCTATAATCACGGGCAATATTTGCTCACAAAACCGGAGACACCCGCCTCATGGCCGACGACAACCAGTTCTTCCGTCCGATTCGTGATTTCTGCCGCCGTGAGGTCGTCAGCTGCGCCCCGCAGGATGCGCTGGTCGACACCGTGGCCACCATGCGCGCGCGCAACATTTCCAGCATCGTGGTCTGTGACGACGGCAACCCGGTGGGCATCTTCACCGACCGGGACCTGCGCAACAAGGTCGTCGCCGAAGGGCGCAGCCCGGAATCGCTGCGGGTCGCCGACATCATGAACAGTCCGCTGGCGGTGATTTCCGAGGACGAAGTGCTGTATCGCGCGCTGTACCAGATGTCACGACGCGGCATCCACCGCCTTGGCGTGGTGGATCGCAGCGGCAAGCTCGCCGGCATCATCACCGATACCGACATCCTGCGCCTGCAGGCCCACTCACCGCACCAACTCGTGCTGGACATCGAAAAGGCTGCTTCACTGGATGACCTGAAGGTGCTGCACCACCGGATTCAGGCCCTGGTGCTGCACATGACCGGCACCAGCATCGAGATCCGCGAACTGGTGAAGCTGATCGCCCACCTCAACGACCAGGTGCTGATCCGTCTCATCAAGCTGTTGCGCGAAGAGAAATACCCGGACCTGCCCGCCGACTTTGCCTTTGTGGTGATGGGCAGCGAGGGGCGCGGCGAACAGACGCTGTCCACCGACCAGGACAACGCCATCATCTATTCCGACCTGCTGGACGAGGCCGCCGTCGCACGCATCGAAGCCTTTTCGGTGGAACTCATCGACGCCCTCATCGGCCTGGGGGTGCCCCCCTGCCCGGGTGGCATCATGGCGAAGAATGCCACCTGGCGGCGCAGCCTGAAAGGCTGGAAGAAAGAACTCGACCGCTGGCTGGCCACGCCCAGCCCGGACAACATCATGATGGGCAGCATGTTTGTGGACCTGCGCATTCTGGACGGCGACGCCAGCCTTGAGCAGGCAGTGCGCCAGCATGTGTTCGAACGTCTGGCCGAAGACCGTGGCTTCATCATGCGCATGGCACAGAACATGGTCGGCTTCACCCCCCCGCTGGGCTGGTTCGGCAAGATCAAGGTGGAACGCTCAGGACCGCACAAGGGGGCGCTGGACATCAAGAAGGCCGGCATCTTTGCCATCACCGACGGAGTCAAGGCGCTTGCCCTCGAAGCCCGCAAGCTCGACGGCAGCACTCACGACCGGATCGAGGCGCTGACCGAAGCCGGCGTGCTGAAGGGGCGCGACGCCCGCGACCTGATGGCCGCCTTCGACTGCCTGGTGCGACTCAGACTGCGCGGCCATGTCGAAGCCCTGCGCGAAGGCCGGCAACCGAGCAACTACATCCGGCTCGAACAGCTCAACCTGATGCAACAGGGTGAGCTGCGCATCGCCCTCGAAAGCGTGGCCCGCTTCCAGGCCTTCATCCGCCACCACTTCAACCTCAAACTGCTCAACGCCTGAACCCGGCAACTGCGTCCGGTGCCGGGCGGCGGGGTAGTGCGCTTCCAAGCCTGCCCAGGCTCACGTGGGCTTCGGTTTACAACCGGGCCTCTGGCGTGCGAAGGGGGTCGGTACTGCCTTCCGGGGGGGCATCGCTCAGACGGGGATAGCGCACATAATCGACCAGGCGCTGCACCTCTGCCGACGGCGGGGGGGTGAGCAGGCTGACCACCACAATGGTGACCAGGCCCAGCGCCACGCCGAAGATGCCGCTGGAGATCGGATGTATGCCGAACCAGAGATGCTCGGCGGAGCCGCCAAGAAACGGGTGGGTACGGAACACGTAGTACAGGGTCACACTCAGGCCGGCAAGCATCCCGGCAACCGCCCCCGGTCGGTTGGCACGCTTCCAGAAGATGCCCAGCACCAGCGCCGGAAAAAACGCCGATGCAGCAATCGAGAAGGCCAACCCAACCATGAACAGAATGTTGTCCGGTCGTAGCGACGCCACCCATGCCGCGACCACCGCCACCACCAGCAGCTGGGATTTGGAAATCACCAGCCGGCGATGGGTGGAGGCATGTGGATTGACCACCTTGTAGTAAAAATCGTGCGACAGGGCATTCGAGATGGTGAGCAACAGGCCGTCCGCCGTCGACAGCGCGGCCGCCAGCCCGCCGGCAGCGACCAGCCCCGCAATCACATAAGGCAGGCCGGCAATCTCAGGGGTGGCCAGCACGATTACATCGGTGTTGAGGGTCAGCTCCGCCAGTTGCAGCACGCCATCGCCGTTGATGTCCTCGATGGTCACCATGCCCACCTTGCCCCATGAGGCAATCCAGTTCGGCAGCTCGGAAATCTTCATGCCGATCAGGTTGCTGTACACTTCCCATTTGGCGAACACCGCATATGCCGGAGCGGTGATGTACAGCAACACGATGAAGAACAGGGACCAGAATACCGATTTGCGCGCCTCGACCACGCTGGGTGTGGTGTAGTAACGCATGAGCACATGCGGTAACGCGGCGGTGCCCAGCATCAGCACGAATACCAGCGCCAGGAAGTTGTTGCGCGCATTGCGCCGTTCGACCTCGGTCTCCCCGGGAAAGGCTTCGGCATGGCGGTCCGGAACGGTAGCCCGTTCAAGGGCATGCTCGCGGGCTCGGTTCCAGACGATGGCCGCTTCTTCGGGGGTACGCGGCAGGTCGCGCAGGGCGCGCTCGGTGAGCGCAATCTCGCGCGCTTCGGCATTGTCCGCACGCAGGCGGTTCAGGCGCTCGATCATCACCCGGCGCTCGACCTCCAGGGATTCGGGCAACTGGGCGATTTTCTGGGCGTAGTCGTCGGCACGGTAGCGAAACTGGCGGCGGGCATCGATCTCGTCATGCGCCGTAAAGATTTCCTGCTCGCGCTCCGAAATCTGGCTCAGTACCGTGCCGTACATCACCTGCGGCACCGGCACGCCGGTGACCTTGTAGGAGAGGATCACCACGGGCACGAGATAAGCGATGATCAGGATCAGGTACTGCGCCACCTGTGTCCAGGTCACCGCACGCATGCCCCCCAGAAAGGAGCACACCAGAATGCCGGTCAGGCCGATCACCAGCCCGATCTCGAACTCGACACTGACGAAACGGCTGGTGATCAGCCCCACGCCGTAGATCTGCGCCACCAGATAGATGAAGCTCGCCAGCACCGCCGCGAACAGGCCGACCAGACGGGCAAAGTTGCCCTCATAGCGCGCACCCAGGAAATCCGGAATGGTGTACTGGCCAAACTTGCGCAGGTAAGGGGCGAGCAGCAGGGCCACCAGCACGAAGCCGCCGGTCCACCCGGTGACGAAGGCCAGCCCTTCGAAGCCGGCGTAGTACAGGGTACCGGCCAGACCGATGAAGGAGGCCGCACTCATCCAGTCAGCCGCAGTGGCCATGCCATTGAACATCGCCGGCACCCGCCGGCCGGCGACGTAATACTCCGACACATCGGAGGTGCGGCTCATCACGCCAATGCTGGCGTAAATGGCAATCGTCGCGAACAGGAACACATGGCCGATCGCGGTCGACGACATGCCGAAGTATTCACCAATCGACAGCAACAGCAGGAACAGCAGGAAGCCGCCTGTGTATAGCAGATAGAAGCGCCGCGCCTGCGCCATGTAGCCGCCCCGCCCGGTCATGCGGACGGGGCGCTTTCAGCGATCATGGAAAGCATGCGGCGAGTGTTCGGCATGACAGCGGCGGGCCTGCTCAATACTTGATCCGGGCGTAGTAGGTCTTCTCGGCCGCTTCCCGCGCTTCGCGCAGGGTGCGGATGCCCTTCTCGGCGAGCAGCGGAATCATCTTCAGGAACACTTCCGCCGTGACGATCGCATCTCCGAGTGCAGTGTGCCGACCGACAATGGTGAGGTTGAGCCGCTCGGCAATCGCCTCCAGGCGGTGTGATTCCTGGTTGGGATGAATCACTGCGGACAGCAACAGGGTATCGAGCACGGGCTGATCGAAACGCAGACCGGTGGAGGCCTCCTTGAGCTGCAGGAAACGCATGTCGAAGGCGGCATTGTGCGCGATCAGGATGGTATCGGCGGCGAACGCGTGGAAGGCCGGCAACACCTTGTCGATGGTCGGCTGCCCCACCAGCATTTCGGGCTGTATGCCATGAATCGGGATCGACTCGGGAGTGAGCCGGCGCCGGGGGTCCACCAGTTGCTCGAAAGACTCCTGCTTGAGCAGCTTGCCATTCACCACCCGGGTGGCGCCGATCTGGATGATCTCGTCGCCCTGCGAGGGATTCAGGCCGGTGGTTTCGGTATCGAACACCGTGTAGGTCAGCTCGGTCAGCAGGCGGTCGTCGAGCTCGTGGGATTTTTCCGACCACTTGAAGAGGTCAAAATCGTAGTACTCGGGCCGGCTCTCTCCCTTCAGGAAAGCCGCTCCATCGACCTGCTCCTGCGGCACTGCCGCCGGCAGCAGGATGCGGAAGAAGGCACGGTGGCGCACCTTCTCGCGCTCCAGCCAGATCTCGCCATCGTGGCGGTCGATGACATCGCGCACGGTGAGCGGGCTGTTCTCGCCGGCCACGCTCATCGGCTCCAGTTCCCAACTCATCACCGTTTCGGTGCTCATCGCCTGCCCTTGCCAGATCACATCCAGATGCGCCAACCGGCCTGCGGCAGACAGACGGAAACGGATTTCCCGTATCCCGAACTCTTCGGACAGACGACTGATCAGGTACATCATGGCCTGCACCAACGAGAAGCTGTCCACCTTCACCCACAGGGCCTCGTCAACATCCTCCAGCTTGGTCGGCACACCGAGCCGGTTTTCGACCCGGCGGCACACTGCGGCAATCAGGTCTGCGCCAAGCATTTCCTCCAGCGGCCAGCGGGCCTTGAGCGAATCGGCAAACTCGTTTGCGGTGCTGTCCAGGCGCTCGCTCATCGCCTTCACCTCGTCGCGGATCACCGTGCGGAAGCGCTTGCGCATGTCCTCGTCGAGGTCGGTAAACTCGAGCATCTCGGCGGCCGCGCGCACATTGGCCAGCGACGCACGGTTGCCCTCAGTGAGCGTGTGCAGCATCTGGTCGCGCCGCGACTCGTTCTCGAAGTTCCGGGTGATGTTGTCGAGCATCAGGATGAAGCCGGTCATGGTGCGCTCTTCCTGCAGCGCGTCGGCCTGCATGGGGGCCTCTCCCGCGCCGGACAACACCGGCGACATCTGCACCCGCAGCAGTTGCCCGCTGCGGCTGGTGGTCACGAAGTTGGCCACCGTCTGTTCGGCATGGCGGCTGAGCCGGTGCTGCATCGATTCCAGCGCGTGGGCCACCAGGTTGCGGTCGAATACGGCATAGATGGAACGCCCGAGGCCGATCAGCTCGCCCCCTCCGGCCACATCGGGCGCGTCGGACAGGGCACGGAACTGCTGGCGGGCACGGTTGTTGTAGAGCAGCACACGACCGTCCAGATTGCACACCACCACGCTCTGGGTAAGCTCGGACATCAGCGCAGCGAGGCGATCCTTCTCCAGTTCCACACTGTGCTTGGCCTCGCTGATCTGGCGCTCCACGTCGTGCAGCAACTCGTCACGCTGCTGCGCCAGCTCGTTGGCAGTTCTGGCCAGGGCACGGATCTCCGGCGGGCCTTTCTCCTCGATGCGGAATTCACGATTGGCGCCCAGCATCAGGTGCTGCTGCTCGGCCATGCGCAGCAGGCCACTGACGTACTGCCTGAACAGGCTGCGCAGCAGCGAAATGCCCGCCGCCAGCCCCACCAGGGTGGTGATCGCACCAATCGCCAGGTGATTGGAAAACACCTCGAACAACACCGCGCGCTCTGCCTCGTCGGTGGTCATCCAGGCCACGGTCGCAGTGACCAGAAACGGCCCGGTGACCAGCAGGCCGAGCACGATCACTGCCAGTATGAAGCGTGCGCGGGCATCCATCGCTCAGGCTCCGTCCAGCATGCTGCGTACCTTCTCGACCAGCTCCCGGGTCGAGAAAGGCTTGGTCATGTAGGCATCTGCCCCAAGCGCCAGCCCTTTGGCCACTTCGGTGTCGCGCCCCTTGGCGGTGAGCATCAGGATGCGTACCTGGGCCAGTTCCGCATCGGCCTTCACCTCCTGGCACACCTCGAAACCGCTTTTCCTGGGCATCATCACATCGAGCAGCACCAGATCGGGCCGTTCGCTGCGAATCTTGTGCACCGCCTCCTCGCCGTCCTGCGCCACGATCACCTCGTAGCCTTCACGCTTCATCAGGAATTCGAGCGAGATCAGAATGTTCTGCTCGTCGTCGGCTATCAGGATTTTTCTTGTCATTCATCCCCCCTCATCAGTACATCGTTATCCGGACTGTTCGTCCTCTTGCACCTTGTCAGCCTCACCGCCGGCCATCGGCAGCGTGAAGCAGAATATCGCGCCTTGTCCCGGCGCTGGTTCAACCCACATGTGACCGCCGAAGTGCTCGATGATCTGCCGGCTGATCGGCAAGCCCAACCCGGTACCCTGTGGCCGGTCGCGCTGGTCGCCCCCCTGGCGGAACTTCTCGAACACGTAGGGCATGAACTCCGGCGCAATACCGGGTCCATTATCCTGCACCTCGACACGAACCGCATCATCGGATGCGCTCACCCTGATCTCGACCCTGCCAGCATCGCGTGGCGCAAACTTCGCCGCGTTGGACAGCAGGTTGATCAGCACCTGCAGCAAACGGTCGTGATCGGCCAGCAGTCTGGGCCGTGCTTCGGGCAGGCGCAGCGACACCTTCACGCCCCGGTCAATGAACAGCTGGCCGGTGGTTTCCATGGCATGCTCGACCAGCGCACACATGTCGATGTCCGTATTGTGCCATTCCGCATGACCGGATTCGATCTTGGCGAGATCCAGCACCTGATTGACCAGCCGGGTGAGCCGCTCGGTCTCCGACACGATGATGCCGAGAAAGCGTCGCCGGTCGGCCAGCGGCATGTCCGGATCCTCGTGCAGCATTTCCGACAGGGCGCGGATCGAAGTGAGCGGCGTGCGCAATTCATGCGTCACCGAGGACATGATGTCGTCCTTGAGACGGTCCAGCTCCTTCAGCTGCTCGTTGGCAGCACGCAGCTCGGTGGTGGCCGCCTCCAGGGCACGCGACTTGTCTTCGAGCTGGCGCGAGTAAGCACGCACCTGGGAAGCCTCGTCGAGAATGTTCATCACCTCTTCCAGGCCGAGCGGCTCCTCCTTCACCACCGAAGCCACCATGACCCGTGCCGAAGCGCTGCCGATCGCGCCGGCCAGCTGGGTTTCGGCAAAATGCACCAACCCCGCATCGCCGCGCAGCTGCGCCACGCCGATCACTCCGCGCTCGTTCGCGTAACGCTCGAACAGTTCGCGGGTGCGCGCCACCCCCAGAAAGCGCGAGACCAGAGGAATGAGGTCGCGTACCTCGGCACTACCACGCCAGAAGGTAGCCGGCGCCGCACGGTCGCGCTTGAACACGTCCACAAACAGGCTTGCCTGGCTGGCCTCCTGGGCGGTGGGCGAACGCATCAGGGACACGGCGACGTACAGCGTGATGTTGATGCCCAGACTCCAGAACAGCGCATGGCTGATGTTGTCCAGCCCGGTGAGCCCGAAGAGCTGCTCCGGCCTGAGCAGGGCAGCGCCGAACAGGCCCTGCTCGACAAAGGTCGCATCCAGCCAGCCGGACTTGGCAAAAGAAGGCAGCATGAGCGTGTAGGCCCACACCAGAAACCCGCCGAGCAAGCCTGCCAGTGCGCCCTCCCGCGTACCACCACGCCAGTACATGCCACCGAGCAGGGCCGGAGCGAACTGGGTCACCGCCGCAAAACTGATCAGGCCGATGCTGACCAGCGCATAGGCCTCGCCCGCCAGCCTGAAATACAGATAACCGAGCAGCACCACGATCAGGATCGCCCCGCGACGGATGCGCAGCAGCAGCCCGGTGAGATCGGACTGCACCGTGGCATGCAGACGCCTGGCCCGCAGCAGCAGGGGCATCACCAGATCGTTACAGATCATGGTGGACACGGCAATCGTTTCCACGATCACCATACCGGTAGCCGCCGACAGACCGCCCACGAAGGCCAGCAGGGCAAGCGTTTCGTGACCCAGCGCCAGGGGCAGGGAGAGGACGAAGGTGTCGGGATCCACCGTCCCCTGTCCAAAATGCAGCAACCCTCCCAGCGCAATGGGCACCACAAAGATGTTGATCAGCAGCAGGTAGGCCGGGAACATCCAGGCCGCCCGGCGCAGATGCCCTTCATTCACGTTTTCCACCACCGCCACCTGGAACTGGCGCGGCAGCAGCAGGGCCGACAGCATGGCGAGCAGGATCAGCGCAAACCAGCCACCATAGCCACTGTCGCTGCTGCCGGCAAAACCGAGCAGGCCGGACAACTCGGGATTGCTTGCGGCACGGGAAAAGATGTCGCCGAAACCGTCGTACAGCCCGTAGGTGACGAACACCCCGAGAATCAGGAAGGCGACCAACTTGACCACCGACTCGAAGGCAATCGCCGCAACCATGCCTTCATGGCGCTCGGTGGCATCCAGGTGACGCACCCCGAACAACACGGTAAACAGCGCCAGGGTGAGCGCGACATACAGGGTGCTGTCCTGAAACCAGCTCCCCAGTTCGTCGCCATTGAACGGGGTTTCCGGCCCCCCGGTGAGCACTGCGTAGCCAATCGAGATAGCCTTCAGTTGCAGCGCGATGTAGGGAATGATGCCGACCACCACGATGATGGTGACCAACCCGCCCAGCAGATGACTCTTGCCATAGCGCGAGGCGATGAAATCGGCAATCGTGGTGATGCGGTAGCTGCGCGAGATACGGATCATCTTCAGCGTCACCATCCACGCGAGGGTCATCGCCAAGGTCGGGCCCAGATAGATCGGCAGGAACCACATGCCTCCCTTGGCCGCCCAGCCCACACTGCCGAAATACGTCCAGGCGGTGCAATACACCGCCAGCGAGAGGGTGTACGTCCAGGGGTTGGAAATGATCGAACGCCCCTGCTCTGCCCGGCGATCCCCGAAATAGGCCACCGCGAACAGAATCAGCAGATAGGCAAAGGAGACGCCGATGACCAGCGAGGCAGGAATCATTGCGCGCCCCCCGCCTAGGATCGCCGCCGTTCGGCAATCAGGGCCACAGCTGCAATCACGGCAGCCCAGACAATGAACAGGAACAGGAACAGCACGGGCATGCCGAACACGAACTCCCCACGATCGAACAGGGACAGGAGCGGATAATTGAACAGCAGGACCGCAAACAGGAACACGGCAGTCAGCCGCTGCCTTGCCAGACCGTTTCGCATCATGCCCTCCTCATGACGAATGCACCACGGCCGATTATAGCGCCTGCATCGTCGACACCAAGCGCGGGATGTCTTTGAACGCAAAAAGGGCGTCCGACGCGGGCCACGCGTCCGACGCCCTTGTTCATGGCATGCCGCCCGTCAGCAGGCTCAGGCCTTGAGCGCCTCCCGAATCTGCTCCAACGTGCTCGGGTCCTCGATGGTGGTCAGGTCGCCTGCATCCCGACCTTCCGCCAGCGCCTGGATGGAGCGACGCAGCATCTTGCCCGAACGCGTCTTGGGCAGGCCGCTGATGAAGTGCACACGGGCCGGGCGTGCAATCGCGCCCAGGCTGTCATCCACCTTCTTCATCACTTCCTTTTCAAGGGCTGCGCGTTTTTCAGGCGTGTCGGCGACGCTCGCATCCTTGAGCACGGCAAAGGCCATCGGCATCTGGCCCTTGACCGGATCGGCTACCCCGACCACCGCCACTTCGGCCACAGCCGGGTGGGTCTGCACGGCTTCCTCGATCTCGCGGGTGCCCAGACGATGACCGGCGACGTTGATCACATCGTCCATGCGGCCAAGGATGGTGTGATAGCCGTTATCGTCCTTGATGCCCCAGTCGGACGAGGAATACACCACAGGATCGGTGAACAGGCTGAAGTAGGTGCTGACGAAGCGCTCGTCCTGCCCCCACACGGTAGACAGGCAGCCCGGCGGCAGTGGCGGCACGATGCCGACAATGCCCTTCTCGTTGGCACCGCACTCGCTGCCGTCCTCACGGAAAATACGCAGGTCGTAGCCATACACCGGGAAGGCGGGCGAACCGAGCTTGATCGGACTTTGTTCGACGCCACGACAGATCGCCAGCATCGGCCAGCCGGTTTCGGTCTGCCAGTAGTTGTCGATGACCGGAATGCCCAACTCGCTCATGATCCACTGGTGGGAGGTCTCATCGAGCGGTTCTCCGGCGAGGAACAGGTGCTTGAGCGAGGACAGGTCGTACTTCTTGAGGAAGGCCGGGTCCTGCTTCTTCAGCACACGCACTGCGGTGGGAGCCGAGAACATTACGTTGACCTTGTACTTCTCGACGATCTGCCACCAGATGCCGGCATCCGGGCGCAGTGGCGTGCCTTCGTACATCACCGTGGCCATGCCGGCGATCAGCGGGCCATAGATGATGTAGCTATGGCCCACCACCCAGCCGATGTCCGAGGTGGTGAACATCGTCTCGCCGGCCCCGCCAGTGTAGATGTGCTTCATCGACGCGGCGAGCGCCACGCAGTAACCGCCGGTGTCGCGCTGCACGCCCTTGGGCTTGCCGGTGGTGCCGGAGGTGTAGAGGATGTAGCTGGGCTCGGTGGACTCCACCCAGGTGACCGGCACCTGAGCATCCAGGTGCTTCTCGCGCAGTTCGGCGTAATCGACATCACGCCCTTCAACGCGCGGGAAGCCCTTGTCCAGGCCACGGTCGATGATCAGGACTTTCTGCGGCGGGAACTCGGCCAGCTTGCAGGCCTCATCCACGAGATGCTTGTAGGGCACCGGCTTGCCATTGCGCATGCCGGCATCGGCCGACACCATCAGCGTGGGCTTGGCGTCGTCGATGCGGGTGGCGAGCGAGCCGGCCGCAAAGCCGCCAAACACCACCGAGTGGATCGCGCCGATGCGCGCGCAGGCCAGCATGGCAAAGGCCGCTTCGGCAATCATCGGCATGTAGATCAGCACACGGTCACCCTTGCGCAGCCCCAGCTCCTGATAAATTGCAGCCATGCGTTCCACTTCGCGCTGCAGCTCGGCGAAGGTATACACCCGCTCCTCGTTGGTCTCGGTGGAGATGTAGACCAGTGCGCGGTCATTCGGGCGCTCGGCCGCATGACGGTCGACCGCGTTGTAGCACAGGTTGGTCTCGCCGCCCTTGAACCATTTCACGAACGGAGGATTGGAAAAGTCGCAAATCTGCTCGGGTGCCTTGTTCCAGTGCACCAGCGCTGCCTGCTCCTCCCAGAACGCGTCGCGGTCGTCGATCGAGCGACGGTGAAATTCCTTGTAACTGCTCATAAAACAACCTCTCCCTTCGATTTTCACTAAAGATCGGCCCGGTACGCGGCGTGCACGTCCAGAACCATCAAAGCCATCGGGCAGAATCTCGCCCGACGGCATCACCGGGTGGTTTGGACCACCTCTGCATTCATTGCGCTGCGCGCTCGTCGCTGCGATAAACCGCCAGTGCGTCGATCGGCATGCCACAGTGAAGTTCGGATTCTATCAATTCGAGCAAGGGCAGCAGAGTGGCGATCACATCGGACAGGCGCTCCCGCGTCTCGGTGGTGTCGCCCATGCGCAAGCGCGCCAGCATCTGGTCGATGCTGACCATCTGCTTGAGCTTGTTCTCCACCCATTCGTCGTCGACCTGCCCGTGCTCGGACACCACGCAGCTGCCCCCGCGCCGCTTGCCCTCCTCCACACGCTTGACCGCAATACCCACCAGATGGCTCACGCTGGTCATGCCGTCGGCCGCCGACGAGGCCACGCCTGCGGTGACCGAAATGCGGATGCGCTCCTCGCGGTAAGTCATCACCAGCTTGCGGATCGCCTTTTGCAGGCGCAGCGCAAAGGCGCAGCAGCTCAGCGTGTCGCTGTGCGGCGAGAGCACTGCGAACTGCCCCGGCCCGAGCTGGGCGACCGTATCTTCCTGACGCACCTTGGCGGTGAGGATGCGGGACAGCTTGCGTGCAACGAGCTCGGATACTTTCTGCCCGTGGCGTTCGGCGATGTTCAGGAAACTGTCGATCTCGATCACCATGGCGCTGATCCCGCCGGGCATCTCGCGCGCATTGGGCAAATCCTGTCCGCCATGCCAGTTGAGCATGGATTCGCTCATGAAGCCGGTGACGGTATCGGTGTGCTGCTGCCGGGCCAGTGCGGCACGGCTCTCTTCCAGCTCACGGCGGGTTCTGGCCAGCCGCGACAGGGAATCCAGACGCGCCAGCAGTTCGGTGGCGCTGATGCCCTTGGTAATGAAGTCGTCCGCCCCCAGTGCCCTGGCGCGCTCGCGGGCCGCGTCGTCCTCGTCCCCCGAGATGACCACCACCGGCAGGTGCTGCAGACGACTGAGCTTGGACTCGCGAATCCGTTCCAGCAGCCCGTAGCCATCGAGCTTGGGCATGCTGATGTCGGTCAGGACGAGTTCGATGGAGGGGTCAACCACCAGCGCCTGCCAGCCGGCCTCGCCGTCGGCTTCCTCCCTGAACTCGAAGCGCCCACGGATGTGCTTGATGATCGATGCCCGCACCATGCGTGAATCATCGACGATGAGAATCTTGGTGCCGGGCGGAGTGTCCTGTTCGCTCATGCTTGGTCGCTTCTCTGGTCCGGATTATGTGATGGGTTCAACGTGCGCCGATGCGCACCACGGTACGCCCCTTGGCCTCGCCACGGATGTAGGCGTCGAAGGCCGTGGGCAACTCGGCGAAGTCCAGGGTGCGGGTGATCTCGTGCAGGTGACGCGGCTTGAGGTCGCCCGCCAGTCGTTCCCAGACCTTCTGGCGCAGCGGAAAACCCATGTAGCCGGAATCGACCCCCAACAGGCTGACCCCGCGCAGGATGAAGGGGAACACCGTGGTGCTGATGTTGAAGCTTGCCGCATTGCCGATGCTCGCCACCGTACCGGCCTGTTTCATGGTGGCCAGCAGCCAGTGCAGCACCTGCCCGCCGACATTGTCCACCGCCCCGGCCCAGCGACCGGCTTCAAGCGGGCGCACCTTGTCGAAGTCGATGTCCTGGCGCAACAGGATTTCGGCCGCACCGAGCATGCCGAGATAGTCCGACTCCGAGGCCTTGCCGGTGAGTGCCACCACGTGATAGCCCAGTTGCGACAGCATGTCGATGGCCAAAGCCCCCACGCCGCCGGTAGCGCCGGTGACCACCACCGGCCCGTTGCCGGGTGCGAGGCCATTGTCTTCCATGCGTACGATACCCAGCGCAGCGGTGAAGCCTGCAGTCCCCAGCGCCATCGCCTCGAACAGGTCGAGACCGGGCGGCAGGGGCACCACCCAGTCGGCAGGCACCCGGGCCAGTTCGGCGTAGCCGCCGTGATGCGACACGCCGATGTCGAAGCTGGTGGCAATCACGCTGTCACCGGCCTTGAAGCGCGCATCGCTGCTCTCAAGCACCTTGCCGGACATGTCGATGCCGCCCACACAGGGAAAGCGGCGGATGATCCTGCCCGCCCCGGTCGCCGCCAGTGCATCCTTGTAATTGATGCTGGAGTAATGGACCTCGATCAGCACCTCGCCAGCATCGAGTTGTGCCGCCTGCATTTCACCCAGGGCGGAAACGACCTGGCCGTCGGCCCCCTTGTCGATCAGAAATGCCTTGAAGGAATCCACCACCTTGCGCGCTCCTGTGCTGCATCGTGCGATGCATTGATCCATGCCGGCCCGCTTGCCCGGCTCAGGGAAAATGACAACGGATGAACCCGGTGCGCGTGCACCGGAGACGGCATTATAGCCAAATCGGCGCCCCACGCCCTGCCCGTTGCATACGCAATTCCGGATAGCCGCACCGCCATGCAGCACGCACCCACCTTAGCCGGGCTGCATGGCACAATGCAGCCGGTACCCGACCCTCCGGAAGCCTGCATCATGCTCGACAGCCCGCTCGATACGGTCGAGGCCTATGTGGCCCACTTTTCGGCACAGGACATGCCCGTGCTGCGTCACACCCTGCGTGCGCTGGAGGCGATGCGCACCCAGGAAGACAAGGTCAATGCCCGCCAGATTGCCGGCGTGGTGCTCAATGACCCGCTGATGACGGTGCGCGTGCTGAGCCATCAGCAACGCCACCGCAGACAGTCCCAGAACCACGATATCACCACGGTCGACCGGGTCATCATGATGATGGGTGTGGGGCCGTTCCTGCATACCTTCGTGCAGGGCCACACCCTGGAAGACCATCTCGCCCCCCACCCGCGTGCGTTGCTGGGGGCGCTGAAGGTGATCAATCGCGCCCGTCGCACCTCGCAACTGGCGCGCGACTGGGCCATCATTCGTCACGACATTGACATCAACGAGATCACCGTAGCCGGTCTGTTGCGCGAGATCACCGAGATCGTGTGCTGGCTCTTCGCTCCGGCACTCGCCCAGCGGGTGGACGCGCTGCAGGCGCGTGACCCGGCCCTGCGCAGCGCCGCTGCGCAGCAGGCGGTCTTCGGTGTGCGGGAAAACGACATCCTGAGCGGACTGGTCAAGGCCTGGTGCCTGCCCGAACTGCTCATCACCCTGCTCGATGAATCCAACGCAAGCAATCCACGCGTGCGCAACGTACTGATTGCCAGCAACTTCGCCCGCCATCTGGCCCACGGCTGGCACGACCCCGCCCTGCCCGACGATCTGGCCGACATTTCACAACTGCTGCGCGTGAGCCGCGAAAACCTGCTGCATCGCCTGGGCGCACCGGAGGATGTCGTGCAACGGCTTGGCGCCGAGGCCTCTCCCGACGAAACGGAGCGCACGCGCACGCCTCCGCACTGACCAGCGGCTCAGACCCACCCGCTGCTCCGCTCAACTGCCGCCGGCACGCTCCTCCAGCGCAGCCCAGCGCGTCATCGCCTCATCGATGTCGACTTCCAGTTCGTCGAGCCGCTTGCGCAAACCGGCCACCTCCTCTGCCGCACGCTGATACAGCGCCGGGTCGGCCAGCCGTGCATGCACCCCGGCCTGCTCGGCCTCCAGCGCGGCAATCCGGTCAGGCAAGGTCTCCAGCTCGCGCTTTTCATTGAAGGACAGCTTTTGCGGGCGCTTGTCCGCAGAGTGCTCCGTGCTCCGGGCCTGGCTGCGCGCCTGCGCTGCCGGCGGGGCTGCGGCCTTGGACTGCTGCTGCGCCCGGGCCACCGTCTCGGCACGCACCCGGCTCCATTCCGCATAGCCGCCGGCGTACTCGCCCCAGCGGCCATCCCCCTCGGCGGCAATCACCTGGGTCACCACATTGTCGAGAAAGGCCCGGTCATGGCTGACCAGAAACAGCGTGCCATCATAACTGTCGAGCAAGGCTTCGAGCAGGTCCAGGGTTTCGATGTCGAGGTCATTGGTCGGCTCATCGAGCACCATCACATTCGCCGGACGGGCAAACAGCCTGGCCAGCAGCAGGCGGTTGCGCTCACCGCCGGACAGCGACTTCACCGGCGAACGCGCCCGCTGTGGCGCAAACAGGAAGTCTTCCAGATAGCCGATGACATGCTTGCGCTCTCCGGCAATCTCGACATAGTCGGACCCCGGGCTGATGACTTCCGTCAGTGGCAACTCGGGGTCGAGCTGCGCGCGCAGCTGATCGAAGTACGCCACGGACTGACGGGTTCCCCGGCGCACCTGCCCCTCATCCGGCGCCAGTTCGCCCAACAACAGCTTGAGCAGGGTCGTCTTGCCCGCACCGTTCGGCCCCACCAGCCCCACCCGGTCCCCACGCATGATGCGGGTGGAAAAATCGCGCACCACCACCCGGTCGCCAAAACGCTTGGTCACATCGTGCAACTCGGCCACCATCTGGCCGCTTTGTTCCCCGCGATCGACGGCCAGGCGCACCTCCCCCAACCGCTCACGACGCGCCGCCCGGGCCACACGCAGCGCTTCGAGGCGGCGTACTCGGCCTTCATTGCGGGTGCGCCGCGCTTCGACCCCCTTGCGAATCCACACCTCTTCCTGTGCCAGGAATTTGTCGAAACGCGCCGCCGCCTTGCTCTCGGCCTCCAGCTCTTCGGCCTTGCGCCGCTGGTACGCATCGAAAGACCCCGGGTAACTCGACAGCCGCCCCCGGTCGAGTTCCACGATGCGGGTCGCCACATTGTCGAGAAACACCCGGTCGTGGGTGATCACCACGACTGCGCCGGGAAAGCCACGAATCAGCGACTCCAGCCACAGGATGCCGTCAATGTCGAGATGGTTTGTCGGCTCATCGAGCAGCAGCAGTTCCGGCTCGCACACCAGGGCACGCGCCAGCGCAACCCGCTTGATGCCCCCGCCCGACAGGGTGGTGAGCTTCGCCTCGCCGTCCAGCCCCAGCCTGAGCAGCACCTCCTCCACCCGCTGATTGAGGCGCCAGGCGTCGGCCGCCTCCACCTCATGCTGCAGCTGTGCCACACGCGCCAGCGCATCAGCATCGGGCTGGGCGCCCAATCCCATCATCGCCGCATGGTAGTCCACGAGCAACCGCGCGGCTTCGCCCAGACCATCGGCAACGGTCGAGAAGATGTCCCGTTCCATCGGAAAATCGGCCTCCTGCGGAACATAGGCAATCCGCAAACCCTGCTGATACCATATGGTTCCGTCATCAAGCACGGACTGCCCGGCCAGTGCCCGCAACAGGCTGGACTTGCCCGATCCATTGCGGCCGATCAAGGCCACGCGCTCTCCCGCATCGAGCAGGAAGGCGGCATGATCGAGCAGATCAACGTGACCAAAGGCAAGACAGGCGTTTTCGACACTGAGCAGAGGCATGGCAGGACATCGCTTGTTACGTTGTGAAGTGCGAATTCTACCGGGCTGCTAACATTACGGGCGAAAACGCATTTCGCAGTGCACAAAAAAGCAGACAAGATCAACAACTACGAGCGCTTTCATGGAAGCCATTCTCGACAAGTTCGGCCTGGAAGGACAAGACGACATCGAGCTGTGGGTGCAGCTGATCGACCGCATCCGGCCCCGCCAGGCCGGCGACACCGAACAGGCGCGGCAGCATCTGGCCAGTTTGTGCGCCACCCTGTGCCGGAGGGAAGACGTACGCATCCGGCTGCGCGACTCCCTGATCGATCTGTTTGAAACCTGCAAGGTGGTGTCCCTGTACGTGTCCTCGGGCCTGCTGCCGTCCACCGGCTTCTTCTCCGAGACCGCACGCCGGATTTCGGGCCGCGTATTGCCTGAAGTCATCGACACCAGCTACATGAAAGGGGTCATCGGCGTGGTCTTTCCGCGCGTCGATGACGAGGTCTGGGTGAATGCAATCCCCGATGCGGAGTGGATTACCTTCATCGAACTGGTGTTTGCCCCGGACGAGCAACCGGAAAGCCCGGCCAGGGGCGATTTGCCCGGTCCGATCGTCGAACTGGTCGAAGCATTACGGGTGCTGTCCTACCATGTGTCGTCCATCGGCCTGGACCCCGAACTGGTGCGCATCGACCCCACGCTGGAAGAGCACGAATCCCCCTTTCTGGCGCAGAACGCCGAGTTGGTGGCCTATCTGGCCGACTACAAGGAGTGGTGGAACGATCCCGACACCCGGGTAGCCGACGAAAAGCACCTGGGCGTGATGCTCGACCAGTGTAACGGCGTGGTCCAGCGAATTCGTCGCAAGGCCGCCAAGATCGGCACCAGCCTCTCGCTGACCTTCAAGCTCGAACGCCTGCAGCAGCACCTGAACCGCATCACCAGTCTGCTGCAGGTGTTGTTCCAGTTGCGTGAGCAACGCGACCTCAGTTGCATCGCCCCCAACATCGTGGTGTTGATGAAGGAGTTGATCCGCGCGGAATGCCGCAAGAACAAGCTGTCCGACTACTGGGGCAAAAACGTCGAACTGCTCTCGCTGCGCATGACCGAAAGCGCCAGCCGCACAGGTGAGCACTACATTGCCTCCAACCGCTCGGAGTACTTCGGTATCCTGCGTTCCGCTGCACTGGGCGGCCTGATCATCTCGCTGATGGCCGCACTGAAGGTCGTGCTTGGCTGGCAGGGCTTTGCGCCGCTCAACAGTGCGCTCGGCATCTGCCTGAACTATGGCATCGGCTTTGCCCTGATCCACATTCTGGGCGGCACCGTCGCAACCAAGCAGCCCGCCATGACGGCCAATGCGATTGCCGCCTCGATCAGCGAGGCCAAGGGCAAGACGCGCAACCTCGACAATCTGGTGGAACTGATCGTGCGCACCGTGCGCAGTCAGGTGGCCGCAATTGTCGGTAATGTGGGCATTGCCGTCCCCATGGCGATGCTTATTGGCACCGTGGTGCTGGTCATGTCCGGTGAACACTTCATTCCACCGGAACAGGCCCGCCACATGCTTGGGGAGGTCGACCCACTGGGCGGCACCGTGCTGTTTGCCGCCATCGCCGGTGTCTGCCTCTTTCTGTCCGGGCTGATTGCCGGCTATTACGACAACCTCTGCGCGTATGGGCGGATTCCGCAGCGCCTGTATCAGCTCAGATGGCCGCGTCGGGTATTCGGTGAGGCGCGCATGCGACGTGTGTCAGATTATGTGGAAAACAACCTGGGCGCACTGGCAGGAAACTTTCTGTTTGGTTTTCTGCTGGGCGGTGTCACCACGCTGGGCGTGCTGTTCGGACTGCCGCTGGACATCCGGCACATTGCTTTCTCATCCGCCTATGTCGGCTATGCCACGGTTGGACTGGAATTCAACCTGCCGACCCAACTTGCGCTGATGTCCGCACTTGGCGTGCTGCTGATCGGCATCACCAACTTGTCGGTGAGCTTTGCGCTGACCCTGTCGGTGGCCATGCGCGCCCGCAAGATCACCTTTGCCCAGGGGCAGGATCTGCTGCGCCTGATTGTCCTGCGCTTCGTCCGCAACCCGTTCGAGTTCTTCCTGCCGCCCCCCAAGGAGCCAAGCCAAGCCCTGCTGCCCGCCCCACAGGGAGGCAACGGCAACAAACCCGCAGATTCCGAACGCAAACCTGGCGCGCCGGCCCCGGCCCCGGACAACACACTTGGAAGCACCGCGCCAAAAGGCTAGAATGGCGGACTGTCCACTCCCTGTAGTTCAATGGATAGAACGGCCGCCTCCTAAGCGGCAGATGCAGGTTCGATTCCTGCCGGGGGGACCAAAACACAGTTTCACCCCGTGTCACCAAAGACCAGAAACCCGCATGGCTCAAGGCTTTGCGGGTTTTTTCTTGTGTCAGGCAGTGTCACCACGTAGCACCCCATACCCCCGCTGACGGGGGTATATTTGGGGGTATCCGTGCCGCTCACCGTCACTTCAAAACCAAGCCAATAGCCACTTTGCCGGTGTAAGCTAGCCACTTTCCAATCAAAGCAAATGGCATGACCGCTGACCGCCTGCCCTTGCTTGTTGCAAAGACCCCATGCTCGACGACATCAAGAAAACCCTCTGGGCCACCGCCGACAAGCTGCGCGCCAACATGGATGCGGCCGAATACAAGCACCTGGTGCTTGGCCTGATCTTCCTCAAGTACATCTCCGACACCTTTGCCGCCCGCCGCGTCGAACTGACCCGCCGCTTTGCCGACGAGGCCGACGACTACTTCCTGCACGACTGCGACGACGAACTGCTCGCCGAAGAACTGGAAGACCGGGACTACTACAAGGAGGTCAACGTCTTCTGGGTGCCTGAAGCCGCCCGCTGGGAGAGCATCCGTGCCGCCGCCAAGCAGCCGGACATCGGCAAGCGCATCGATGAAGCCCTCACCGTTATCGAGCAGGAAAACCCCCGCCTCAAGGGCATCCTCGACAAACGCTACGCCCGCGCTGAGCTACCGGACGGCAAGCTGGGCGAACTGGTGGATCTGATCTCCAGCATCGGCTTTGGCGAAGATGCCAACATCGCCCGCGACGTACTGGGTCAGGTCTATGAATACTTCCTGGGCCAGTTCGCCAGCGCCGAAGGCAAGAAGGGCGGCCAGTTCTACACCCCGGCTTCCATCGTCAAGACCCTGGTGGCCGTGCTCGCCCCCCACCACGGCAAGGTGTATGACCCCTGCTGCGGCTCCGGCGGCATGTTCGTGCAGTCCGAAAAGTTCATCGAAGCCCACGGCGGCAAGCTGGGCGATGTCTCCATCTACGGCCAAGAATCCAATCCCACCACCTGGCGGCTGGCCGCCATGAACCTGGCCATTCGTGGTATCGACTTCAACCTAGGCAAGGAATACGGCGACACCTTCACCCGCAACCAGCACCCGGACCTGCGAGCGGACTTCATACTAGCCAACCCACATTTCAACGATAGCGACTGGTGGCACGGCAGCCTGGAGGGCGATCCGCGCTGGGTCTATGGAACTCCACCCGCCGCCAACGCCAACTACGCCTGGCTTCAACACATACTCCACCACCTGGGGTCGCAGGGCCGCGCCGGTGTAGTACTCGCCAACGGCAGCATGAGCTCCAGCCAGAACGGCGAGGACGGCATCCGCCGTGCCATGCTGGAAGCCGACGTGGTGGAAGTGATGGTTGCCTTACCTAGCCAACTCTTTTTTAACACACCAGTTCCTGCTTGCCTGTGGTTTCTCGCCAAGCAAAAGACGGCAAGGAAGGGCGAAGTGCTGTTCATAGATGCTCGCAAGCTGGGCCGCATGATCAGCCGGGTGCAGGCGGAACTGACCGATGAGGTGATCGAACGCATCGCCGCCACCGTCGCCGCCTGGCGCGGCGAGGCCGGCGGCCAAACCTACGCCGACCAGCCCGGCTACTGCCGCAGCGTGCCCCTCTCCGAAATCGCCGAACACGGCCACGTGCTGACCCCCGGCCGCTACGTCGGCGCTGAAGCGGTGGAAGAGGACGACGAAGCTTTCGCTGACAAGATGCAGGCCCTCACCGAAAAGCTGGGGGAGCAGATGGCGAAAGGGGCGGAACTGGATGCACTGATCCGGCAGAAACTGGGGGGGCTGGGGTATGAGTTCTGACGTCTGCCGGTTGGGGGATATTGCCAACATTCAGGGCGGCTACGCTTTCAAGAGTGCTGACTTTAATGGAGAGGGCGTTGTTGTAGTCAAGATTGCAAACATCCAACCTCCCCTCGTCTCCCTCGCCGGCGCTGATAGAGTGGCGTTGGAGAAAGTGGTCGGCCTGGAACGATTTCGTCTACAGGACGGCGACATTCTCATGGCAATGACCGGAGCTACCGTGGGAAAGGTTGGGCGTTTCAAAGAAATCGAGCCCGCTTACTTGAATCAGCGAGTGGCGAGAATCACCGCGCGCAAGGGCAAGTTATTTGATGATTTCATTTATGCAGTTGTCTCTCAGCCAGGATTCGATTCGCAAATCGAAGGGGCCTCCGCCGGAAGTGCTCAAGCAAACATCAGTGCGGCCGGCATAGGCTCTGTTCAAATCCCTCAAATCTCCGATGGAGAGCAGATTGCAATTGGTGCTTTGGCTAAAGTCCTCGACGACCGCATCACCCTCCTGCGCGAAACCAACGCTACCCTCGAAGCCATCGCGCAGGCGCTGTTCAAGTCGTGGTTCGTCGATTTCGACCCCGTCCGCGCCAAACAGCAAGGCCGCGCCCCGGAAGGCATGGACGAAGCCACCGCCGCACTTTTCCCAGATGCCTTCGAGGAATCGGAACTGGGGCCGGTTCCGAGGGGGTGGCGGGTTGGTGCTTTCTCCGATGTTTGCACTATTACGAGCGGAAAACGCCCTCCAGATCGTAGTGATACGGCTACCGATGTATGTTCGATCCCACTTTATGGTGGGGCAGGTGTGATGGGTTTCACCTCCGCCTCACTCTTCGACGTGCCGAAGGTTGTAACTGGACGAGTTGGGACACTTGGCAAAGTGCACATTGCCTATCCGCCATTCTGGGCATCCGATAACGTTTTAGTGATTACGCCAAACGACCAATCACTTTTCACCGTAGTTCTGCACTGGTTGAGGTCAGTTGATGTATTGGCACTAAATCGTGGCTCCACCCAGCCTTTGCTCACACAAAGAGATCTTGGGGCACGGCGTGGTGTGATTCCGTCGAGTAACGTCGTAGCCATTTTTGAGGGAATCGCGAAACCTCTTTATCGGAGAATCCGCAATCAAGAGCGCCAAGCTCAAACCCTCGCTAGCCTCCGCGACACCCTGCTGCCCCGCCTGATCTCCGGGCAGTTGCGCTTGGATGATTTACCTCCCGAGGCAAGGCCATGACGGCAACGTTTGACCATGATGGCGAGGCCGTTTACGAAGAGCGCCTTGTTGCCTTCCTGGATATTCTTGGCTTCAGTAATCTGGTGAAGCAGTCTGCCAACGACGTAGATAAGCAGTGGAGGCATAAGCAGTGGAGGCTATATCACCTCCTACAGAAATACAGCAAGCACGAGCATGCCAAAGAGGTTTTTGCTGGATTTCGAAAAGGGGATGGTAGTCCCTGCGATAACAGCGACCTTGACGCGCTGAAAGCGCTCTACGACTACCGGTTTACCCAGTTTTCCGATTCGTTCATTTTCTCCATAAAAACCGAACACATATCCTCCATCCACTACTTTCCGATTTTGATCGGGCAGTTCATGCTGCATGCCTTAGACCTTGGTTTTCTTGTCAGAGGTGGGATCGCCAAAGGATTGATGATTCATGATGAGGATGGACCGACATTCGGTCCTGCGTTCATTCAGGCCTACCGAATTGAGTCCGGTCAGGCTGTTTTTGGCCGAGCTGTCGTGAGCAAGGAAGCTTTCGATTGCATCAGCCATTCCGGTGCAGATTCCACCGCCTGGATCGACAAGGGCATCGATGGTGAGCACGAAATAACCATTGCAAGCTTTCTGAAACAGCAGCACTCCAGTTCTCCCGCAGATGAAAAAAGGCTTCCCGCGTTCAAGGGTGCCATGCAGAAGGTCGAGCGGATGCTGAATGCGCTCGACAACGATGATCGGGATCGCGTTGGCGGAAAGTACAGGTATGTGATCTCCAGGCTTCAGCATGCTGTGGAAGAGGCTTCGAAATGAAGCAGCAACTTTCGCTGAAGCTTCCTCCCATGCCTCGGAAACTCTACCGTTTCCAACCCATCAACGTCCCCGGCGATGACCGCCTCAGCCGGTTGCAGAATGGGGAGGTCTGGTTTTCCGACCCGGCCAAGTTCAACGATCCTTTTGACCTGAAGCCGCGCATCAGTAATCTGATGCTGGAGCGCTGGTGCGACGCTCCAGGGTTCGATGCTGCCATGCGCCGGGCACTGTCGGCTTTGCTGGCCGACCCGGCCATGTATCAAGGTGCGCTGTTTATCGATCCGGTTCTGGCTAATGAATTCCAGGCATGGACGGCTGATGAAACGGGGCATCAGTATGCTTGGGAGGCACGCCTACAGAACGCCATTGAGAAACGTATCTCACAGTTTGGCGTGGTTTGTCTGACACCACAGTGGGACAGCCGCTTGATGTGGGCGCACTACGCCAGCGAAGGCCAGGGGTTTTGCATCGAGTACGAGGTTGATTGGACATTGAATAACCTGGATGTCCGCTATGTGCCCGTTCAGTACACCTCGGAAATCCCCGAGCTATGCATCTCCGAAGCCATGTTCACGCCACATCAGTTTTTGTATCGGGTTCTGGCGACCAAGCATTCCGACTGGGCCTACGAGCAGGAGGTACGTCTGGTTTGCCTGACGGGCAAGGCGCAAAGCGTGAAGCTGGACCCAAACTTCGTGCGCATGACCGGCCTGATCGCCGGCCATGCGATGTCGGAGCCTTTACAGGAGCATCTGAAGGAAACGGCGGCGCGACTGGGGGTTGAGGCTTGGATGGCAAATACTCGTTTCCACGGACGCTTTCACATGGAGCCCTTGGCATGAGCGGACTCAAGATCAGTTGGGCTCCGCTACCACAAGCCCAAACCCTCGCCACACTCCGCGACACCCTGCTGCCCCGCCTGATCTCCGGCCAGCTACGCCTGCCGGAGGCAGCGCCACTTGTTGAGGAACTCGCCTGATGTTTGATCTGAATACGCTTGGGGATTTGAGCCTGCTGGCGGAAAGCGTCGAGGTGGAATGCAAGCTGGCGCAGGGGCAAGACGGCAAGGGCGAAGTCCCCAAGGATTTCTGGCCGACTTATTCGGCCATGGCGAACGCGCACGGCGGCGTGGTGCTGCTCGGTGTGCGCGAGAAGGATGGCCGGTTCAGTGTGGCGGGCCTGTCTGACCCCGAGAAACTGCGCCGCGACTTGTTCAACACGCTCAACAACCCGGCCAAGGTGAGCGTGAATCTGCTGGCGGAGACCGACGTCACTGTCCGTGAGCTGGCTGGGGCGAAGGTGCTGGAGGTCCGCATTCCGCCGGCCTCGCGCCCGCAGAAGCCGGTCTTCCTCAACGGCCAGCCGCTCGGCAATACCTATCGCCGTCTGCACGATGGCGACCGGCGCTGCGACGATGCGGTGGTCAAGCGCCTGCTGGCCGAACAACTTGAAGACAGCCGTGACAGCAGGATTCTCGACAAATTCGGCCTCGACGATCTCGATCAGGACAGTCTGCACGCCTACCGCAATGCCTTTGCGGTACATCGACCGGGGCATCCCTGGGTGGCGCTGGACGATCTGGCGTTCCTGCGCATGCTCGGTGGCTGGCGCGAAGATCGTGCGTCCGGCGAATCCGGCCTGACGGCCGCAGGACTGCTGATGTTCGGCCGCTGGCCGGCGATTCCCGAGGCGTTTCCGCTGTATTTCGTCGATTACCAGGAGCGTTCCGATGACCCTGATTCGCCGACCCGCTGGCTCGATCGCGTGGTCCCTGACGGTTCATGGTCGGGCAATCTGTACGACTTTTTCCGCCGGGTGATCCGCAAGCTGACCGCTGATCTGAAGGTGCCTTTTGCACTCAAGGACGGCGTGCGGATCGACGACACGCCGGTGCATCAGGCGCTACGCGAGGCGCTGGTGAATTGCCTGATCCATGCTGACTATTCGGATCGGGCGTCGGTGCTGGTAGTCAAGTCGCCGGCCGGATTCAGCTTTCGCAACCCTGGCGTGATGCGGCTACCGATTGCACTGGCGCTGCACGGTGGCGCCAGCGATTGCCGCAACCGGACGCTGCACCAGATGTTCCTGCTGATCAATCTGGGCGAACGCGCTGGGTCGGGGCTACCGAAGATTCGCAGTGGCTGGGAGCACGAAGGGCATTCATTGCGCTTGCAAGACAGCTTCGAGCCGTTTGACCAGACGGTGCTGGAGATGACCTGGAATGCATCCAGCCTGGCGGTTTCTTCCGAAGTGACAGACACAGGTTCACCGATAAGTTCACCGATAAGTTCACCGAAGACTGACGAGCACATTCTCCAGATGCTGCGTGACGATCCGAAGCGCTCCGCGCAGCAATTAGGTGATGCCCTGGGGATCAGCAAGCGCGCAGTGCTGAAGCAGATTGAAAAACTCAAGCAACAAGGGCGTTTGTCGCGCATCGGCTCAGCCAAGGGTGGGCATTGGGAGGTGCTGAATTGACGGAAGCGCAATTCGCACGGGAAATGCACCCCTATACCAAGATCGAGTTCATCGAGCGGGGCCTGGGGGTGTCGCGCCTGACGGCCAGCAAGTACCTGGATGCCCTGGCCGCCGGCGGCTTCGTGGAGAAGCACAAGATGGGGCGCAGCAACTACTACGTCAATCTGGCCCTGAACCAGATTCTGCTGGGGTAAGCCATGACCGAAGACCAACTCGAACAGGAAGCCTTGGGCTGGCTGACGGAAGTCGGCTATACCCACCGCTATGGCCCGGACATTGCCCCTGATGGTGATTCACCGGAGCGGGCGGATTACCTTCAGGTGGCGCTGCCGTTCCGCCTGCGCGCAGCCATTCACCGCCTGAACCCGCAAATTCCTACCCTGGCCAGGGAGGACGCCCTCAAGCAGATCATGGATCTGGGGGTGCCGTCGTTGCTGGCGGCCAATCGGCAGTTCCACAAGTTCCTGGTCAATGGGGTGCCGGTGCAGTATCCGGTGGAGGGGGAAACCCGGGGCGATTTCGTCCGCCTGATCGACTGGGAGCAGCCACGTCGCAACGAGTGGCTGGCCATCAACCAGTTCTCCATCAAAGGTCCGCACCAGACCCGCCGGCCGGACATCATCCTGTTCATCAACGGCCTGCCCCTGGTGCTGATCGAACTGAAGAACCCGGCCGATGAGAATGCCGACATCTGGAAGGCCTTTGACCAGATCCAGACCTACAAGGAACAGATTGCCGACGTCTTCCAGTACAACGAGCTGCTGGTGATTTCGGACGGCTCGGAGGCACGGCTGGGCTCCCTTTCCGCCAACGCCGAGCGTTTCATGCAATGGCGCACCATCGACGGCGTCACCCTTGATCCGCTGGGCCAGTTCAACGAGCTGGAAACCCTGGTGCGCGGCCTGCTGGCACCGGCCATGCTGCTCGACTACCTGCGCTACTTCGTGCTCTTTGAGGACGACGGCACCCTGGTCAAGAAGGTGGCGGGCTACCACCAGTTCCACGCCGTGCGGGCCGCCATCCAGCAGGTGGTGAGCGCTTCCCGCCCGGATGGACCGTCACCGGGTAAAGGCAAGGGTGGCGTGGTCTGGCATACGCAGGGCAGCGGCAAGAGCATCACCATGACCTGCTTTGCCGCCCGGGTGATGCGCGAAACTGCCATGGAAAACCCCACCATCGTGGTCATTACCGACCGCAACGACCTGGATGGCCAGCTGTTCGGGGTCTTCAGCCTGGCCCAGGACCTGCTGCGCGAACAGCCGGTACAGGCCAGCACCCGCCATGAGCTTCGGCAACTGCTGGGCAACCGCCCTTCCGGCGGCATTGTCTTTGCCACCATCCAGAAGTTCATGCCGGGCGAGGATGAGGACGTTTTTCCGCTGCTGTCGGAGCGGAACAACATCGTCGTCATCGCCGACGAGGCGCACCGCACCCAGTACGGCTTCGAGGCCAGGCTGAAAACCCTGAAGCCCCGGGCCATCACCCATTCCGCCACCCATGCCGCCGCCAATGACGCCCAGGCCGTGCAGGCGGCCGAACCGGTTTCCCGTTACCAGGTCGGCTACGCCCAGCATCTGCGCGATGCGCTGCCCAACGCCACCTTTGTCGCCTTCACCGGCACCCCGGTTTCCAGCGAGGACCGGGATACCCGCGCCGTGTTCGGCGATTACATCCACGTCTACGACATGCAGCAGGCCAAGGAAGACGGTGCCACGGTGGCCATCTACTTTGAATCGCGCCTGGCGAAGCTGTCGCTCAAGCAGGAGGACCTGCCCGCCATCGATGACGAGGTGGATGAACTGGCCGAGGATGAGGAAGAAAGCCAGCAGGCCCGCCTGAAGAGCAAGTGGGCGGCGCTGGAAAAGGTGGTAGGTACTGAGCCGCGCATCGCCAGCGTCGCCGCCGATCTGGTGGCGCATTTTGAAGAACGCAACAAGGCGCAGACCGGCAAGGCCATGGTGGTGGCGATGAGCCGGGACATCTGCGTGCATCTCTACAACGAGATCATCAAGCTGCGCCCTGACTGGCACGACCCGGACCCGGAGCACGGCGCCATCAAGATCGTGATGACCGGCTCCGCCAGCGACAAGGCGCTGCTACGCCCGCACATCTACAGCAGCCAAACCAAGAAGCGGCTGGAAAAGCGCTTCAAGGACCCCGCCGATCCGCTCCGCCTGGTGATCGTGCGCGACATGTGGCTGACCGGCTTCGACGCCCCCTGCGTCCATACCCTGTATGTGGACAAGCCCATGAAGGGCCACAACCTGATGCAGGCCATTGCCCGGGTCAATCGGGTGTTCAAGGACAAACAGGGCGGGCTGGTGGTGGACTACATCGGCATTGCCAATGAGCTGAAATCGGCACTGAAGGAATACACCGCCAGCAAGGGCCGTGGCCGTCCGACGGTGGATGCCGCCGAAGCGTATGCCGTGCTGGAAGAAAAACTCGATGTCCTGCGCGCCCTGCTGCATGGCTACGACTACAGCGACTTTCTCACCGCCAGCCACAAGCGCCTGGCCGGGGCCGCCAACCACGTGCTGGGCCAGAAGGACGGCAAGCAACGCTTTGCCGATACCGCCCTGGCCATGAGCAAGGCCTTCACCCTGTGCTGCACCCTGGATGAGGCCAAGGCGGTGCGCGAAGAAGTGGCCTTCCTGCAGGCGGTGAAGGTGATCCTGACCAAGCGGGACATCAGCCAGAAGAAGAAAACCGACGAGGAGCGCGAACTGGCCATCCGCCAGATCATCGGCTCGGCGGTGGTGTCGGAAGACGTGGTGGATGTGTTCGATGCGGTGGGGCTGGACAAGCCCAACATCGGCATCATGGACGAAGCCTTTTTGGCCGAGGTAAGGAGCCTGCCGGAACGTAATCTGGCGGTCGAACTGCTGGAACGTCTATTGGAGGGGGAGATCAAGTCCCGCTTTTCCGGTCATCTGGTGCAGGAAAAGAAGTTTTCCGAGATGCTGGCCAACGTCGTCAAGCGCTACCAGAACCGCGCCATCGAAACAGCTCAGGTCATCGAGGAACTGATCGAGATGGCCAGGAAGTTCCACGCAGCTGCAAGCCGTGGTGAAGCACTTGGACTCACCGATGACGAGGTGCGTTTTTACGATGCCCTGACCGAGAACGAATCGGCCGTGCGTGAGCTATCCGACGAAACCCTGAAGAAAATCGCTCACGAACTGACCGAAAACCTGCGCAAGAATCTCTCAGTGGACTGGTCTGAACGTGAAAGCGTTCGGGCCAAGCTGCGCCTGATGGTCAAGCGCATCCTGCGTAAATACAAATACCCGCCAGACCAGCAGGAAGGGGCGGTGGAGCTGGTGCTGCAACAGGCCAAGGCGCTCGGGGAAATGTGGATGGCGTAAAGAGCCGGGGCCATTACTTGAGGCCTTCCAGCATCTGCGCCAGGTATCTGACCGGAATGGCATAGCTGATGCCCGAAGGGTCGCTCAGTACGTTTTCCTTGGTCGATTTCACGAACACCATGTTGATCACACCGATCACCAGACCGCTGTCCGGATCGTAGACCGGGCTGCCGCTATTGCCCGGATAAGCGGTGGCGTCGAGTTGATACACCCTGAAGGGGTCGTCGGCGAGTCGGCGGATGAGGGCTGGGTCGAGTTGGCGCGCCTGACCTTGCGGAATGCCGATGGGGGTGATGGAGGCAATGATGCCGCGATGGGTGACTGGGAAAAAACCCAGGGCATTGCCGATGGGAAAGCCGGTAAACGCAATATCCTGCCCTTCCCTGACCGGCACCCGGGCTTCGAGCCCAAGCGGTAGCGGTGGCAGGGTTGCGCCCTGAATGCCGAGCACGGCCAGATCCCGCTCCTTCTGCATGGCCAGCAGAGTGGCGGGACGGACCGAGAGTTTGCCGGAATCCCCCTCGGGGACTGCGATGGCCAGCGTCTCCAGCTTGTCCGTGGCGATCTGCTCCGGAACCACATGCGCATTGGTGGCAATACGCAAGCCGTTGCCCACCACAAAGCCCGTGCCGGAAAAACGGAACGAGGGGTTACGAGTGCGCTGGTAAGTGCCGACAGCCACGATGGAAGGGCGCACCCGGTCGATCGTGTCAGGCAGGCTTGCGGCAAGGAGCCGTGGAAAGAAAGCCAGACCGGTCATCGCCGGGCCGGCCGCCAGCAGCCAACGCCGGCGTTGCTGACCTGCGTCGGACAGGGTCAAGGGCGTACCTCCTTGCCGGAAGCCTGGGACACTTCAAGGGCCGCCAGCATCGGACTGGGGGCGACGATCCGTTCATCGAAGGGATGGGTGGGGGGCACCATGGAAAGAATTTTCTCAACGTAAGCACGGGTTTCGCGAAACGGTGGTACGCCACGATAACGCTCCACCGCACCTTCACCCGCATTGTATGCTGCGGCCGCCAGGGCAACATCCCCCTCAAAGTACGCCAGCAGCCAGCGCAGATAGCGCAAGCCTCCCTGAATGTTCTGCCGCGCATCAAAAGCGTCGCGCACCTGAAAGCGTTCGGCTGTGCCGGGAATCAACTGCATCACGCCCATTGCGTTCTTCGGAGAAACCGCGCGCGGATTGAGCGCCGATTCGGTCAATGCAATCGCCAGCGCAAGGGACGGTTGAATGCCATACTGCGGCGCCAACTCGGTGATCAGGCTGGCGACTTCGCGCTGCGCTTCGTTCAGCTTGCGGTGCTGCAAGGGGTGATTCCACGGGCTCAGCGCAAAGCGCTCTGCAGGCGTATGCAAACAATCCGGCAGACCGGACGGCGGCCCCGTGAAGCGCAGCATGCGCTGTGCGTGCTCATTACCCCGCTCGGCAGCCCGCTGGAACAGCGCGGCAGCCAGCCCGTCATCACGCGGCACGCCACGGCCATTCGCATACATCCAGCCCAGCGCATGAGCGGCGTCTACGTCGCCAAGGCGTGCGGCCTCGCAATACAACTGCGCGGCGGCCTGTGCATCACGCGCCACGCCCTCGCCATGCTCAAGTGCGAGCGCTTCCTGACGCAACGCAGCGGCTTCGGACAGAAAAGGCGGCAGCTCCGCCCGGGCAAGCGACAAGCCTGCCATGCAGGCCAGAAAACTCGATACCGCAGTCCGCAACGCACCAGAAGTGTAGCGATGCCTGTTCATGCGTACGCCTCCTCCTGCAAACCGAACACCCTGAGTCCTTTCTAGCAGAGAGGACTCACAGGCGCCATACGCGAAGACCCTGCGCCTGCAAGGTTTCGCGCGGATAAGCGGACTTGACATCGACAAACACGCCTCCCGGCATCAGTTTGTCGAGCAACTCCGGCACGGGTCGGGACACGCAGGCGTGGTGCGAAACGGCGGCCACCATCGCGCAAGCACGCGGCAAGGCGTCCCAGTCCTTCAGGGACACCCGATACTCGTGCATGGCATCATCCGGATCGGCAACCGGGTCATGCACATGCACCACGCATCCAAAGCTCTCCAGTTCGCGGACCACGTCGATGACCTTGCTGTTGCGCAGATCGGGGCAGTTTTCCTTGAAGGTCAACCCGAGCACGATCACATCGCACCCCTTGATCGAGCACCCGGCCTGGATCAACTCCTTCACCGTCTGCTCGGCAACAAACTTGCTCATGCCATCGTTGATGCGCCGGCCTGCGAGAATCACCTCAGGGTGATAACCGAGCATTTCGGCCTTGTGGGTGAGGTAATAGGGGTCCACACCAATGCAGTGCCCGCCAACAAGGCCGGGACGGAAAGGCAGGAAATTCCACTTCGTGCCTGCCGCCTGCAACACCTCCAGGGTGTCGATACCGATCCGGTGAAAGATCAGCGACAGCTCGTTCATCAGCGCGATGTTGAGATCCCGCTGAGTGTTCTCGATGACCTTCGCCGCTTCGGCCACCTTGATCGAGCTGGCCCGATAGACACCGGCCTCGATCACCGAGGCGTACACATCGGCCACCCTGTCCAGCGTCTCCGGCCCGTCCCCGGAGACGACCTTGACGATACGCGTCAGGGTGCGCTCCTTGTCGCCCGGGTTGATGCGCTCGGGCGAATAGCCCACGAAGAAATCCTTTTTCCACTGCAGGCCCGATGTGCGCTCGATGATCGGGATGCAAACCTCTTCGGTGGCCCCCGGATACACGGTTGATTCGAACACCACCGTGGCCCCCGGACGAATGTGCCGCCCCACGGTTTCCGACGAGCGGATCAGGGGTGTGAAATCCGGTTGATGCGCCTGATCGACCGGCGTGGGAACGGCCACCACGATGAAGTCGGCCTCGGCGATGACCGCCGGGTCGGTATGGCAGGACAGCTGTGCGGCAGCCTTCAGCTCGGCCGGCTCGACCTCACCCGTCGGGTCGCAATGCTCACGATAGGCCGCAACCTTTTCCTCCGACAGGTCGAAACCCAGCGTGCGATAACGTTTGCCAAAGGCCACTGCGAGCGGCAGGCCCACATAGCCCAGTCCAATGACTGCAATTGTCGTCATGAAATAGAAAACCTGTTTGATTGCACGATGTCACGGCGACAGGGTGTCGCCGGACGTCCTCAACTGCCTTACAGCGACTTCTTCAAGGCTGACGCCTGCTCATGCAGCGGGCTGCCGGCGGGGAGTTCGCCGATCAGCAACTCCAGTTCGCGCGCGGCATCGTCCTTTCGTCCGGCTGCAACGTATCCGCGAGCCAGATTCAGCCTCAGCAACCCGGCCTGTGGCGCAAGATTGACGGCGCGCTGCAGGTGCTGCAGGGCCTCTTCCGTGGCGCCGGACTTGAGCAGCAACATGCCCAAGGTGTCGAGCACGGACGCGTTGTCGGGCGCAACCGACAGCGCACGCCTGGCCAGCGCCAGGGCATCGGCCCGGTCCAGCTCACCCGCCACCCAGGCCAGGTTGTTGAGCGCCACCACATCCTGTGCATTCAGCTCCACGAGGCGCCGGTACAGTGACTCGGCCTGTTGCAGTTGTCCCGCACCGATCGCCCGCTCCGCCAGATACCTGCGCACCAGCGCATCTTCGGGCTGTTGTGCGAGCCAGTCGTCGGCCTGCTGTACCGCCTCGGTTTCGCGCCCTGCGCGGAGCAGCGCACCATGCAACTTGATGAGCGTGCCCGCCTGGGGTGCAAGCTGCATGGCCCGCTCGAACGCCGCGACCGCCTTCGGCCATGCCTGGGCGGCCAAGTGCACGTCGCCCTCCATCAGGTACCCTATATCGATACCCGGTCGTTGCTTCTGCACCTGCGACACGATGGACAGAGCATCGTCAAAGCGCTGCTCCTCAACCGCAATGCCAATCAGACGACGTTGGGCATCGAGCAGATCGGGCTGCAGGTTGAGTGCCCGCTGCAGGGATTGACGCGCCGTCGCACGGTCTCCGGTGGCCCGCTGAGCATCGGCCAAACTCACCAGCGGAGCGGGCGCATCAGGCTGCATGCGGACCACACGGTTGAACGATGCGAGCGCCTGCTCACGATCGCCGGACGCAAACTGCGCCTGCGCAAGCACGGTAATGGCCACCGGATCATTCGGCAGCGCGGCGGCCAGTTCTTGCGCCACCGTGAGGGCACGCCCGAAATCGCGTCTTCCCAGATGCAGTCGCACGATGGCTGCACGGGGGGCAGCCTGATCGGGGCTCGCCTGCGCACCGCGCTCAAGAATGGCCAGCGCCTCATCGGCCGAAGCGCCGGTGCGCAGTTTCAGTTCGGCGAGCAACAGATAGGCTTCGGGGGCGCGCGGATTCACCCTGATCACGGCCTCCAGCCGTTCGCTGGCCCGCTCAGGCTGGTTTTCGGCCAGATCGAGGCGGGCAAGATTGACCGCTGCAGAAAGGAAGCCGGGCTGTACCTGCAAGGCCTTTTCAAACGCGGCCCGGGCGGCCGGCAAATCCTCCATGGCCATGAAGATGCCGCCCTTCAGGTTGTAGGTCTGCGGGTTGTCCGGCTGCTTGCGCTCCAGTTGGGCATGCACCTTCAAGGCCTGCTCGAAATTGCGGTCACGCATGTGCGTGAGGATCAGCGCATACTCGGGCTGGCCGGAGGCATCGTCGAGCCGGATGGCGGCTTCAAGATCGGCCAGGGCATTTTCCTGATCGCCGGACGACAGCCGGGCAACGGCCAGACGGGTCCGCGCAGCCGGGTCGGACGGCGCGGCATCGACCACACGGGAGAAGAAGCGCGAGGCGCCATCGAAGTCCCCTGCAAGCATGGACGCCTGACCCGCCAGCGTCATCGCCACTGGATTGCCCGTGCCATCGGCCAGCAACGGATCGAGCACGCCGCGTGCATCGGTGGCACGCCCCCCGGCCAGCAGGGTGGCCGCCAGCGCCTGGCGGGCCAGCGGGTGTTCCGGGGCCACCGCGACGACTTTCTCGAGCTGCTGGCGCGCCAGCACATGCTCCCCCTGCCTGAGGTAGATATTGCCCGCCAGCAGCTGCACCAGGGGGTTGTCCGGGACCTGTCGCAGGGCATTCTCGATCTCACTGCGAGCCTCCGCATCACGCCCCTGGCGCAAGGCGATGAAGGCCGTCAGGTACTGGGCGGCCGCGTCCTTGGGGGCAATCTTGCGCATTGCATCGAGTCGTTGCACGGCCTCATCGATACGGTCGTCCTGCAGCAGCCTGGAAACCAGCGCAAAGTGGTAACCGGTATTGCGCGGCGCATGCTCGACAGCAGCCTCCAGCGCGGAAAACACTTCCGCCAAGCGCCCCTCACGGGCAAGCAGCTCTGCCCGCAGGGCATGTGCATCGGCAGCGGTCGGGTGCACTGCGAGCACCTGCTCCACGCTGGCCAGCGCCTGCACGGTCTCTCCTGCCTGGGCCTGCAGCCGTGCAATGCCCATGCGCGCAATGCGGTCCTGTCCATCGATCGCGAGTGCTGCCTGATAACGCTCACGGGCCGCCTCGGGCTCATTGCGCAGCAGGTGCGCATCGCCAAGTGCAGCCTGAAGTTGTTGCATCTGCGCCGGATCCGTCAGTGTTTGTGCCCCATAGGTTTCCAGAGCGGTCGCCCCCTGCCCGGCCTGTACCCAAGCGCGCGCCAGACGTGCGGAAAGCTGTTCGCTGTTGTAACCCAGCTTGCGGGCGCGTTCGAGTTCCTTCACCGCCGACGCGATGTCTCCCTGCTGCAGTTGCAGGCTGCCCAGCAGGAAACGCGCCTCGGCAATGTCCGGATCCTTCTGCAATGCATTCCTGAGTTGAATGCTGGCGGCACTGGGATCGTTCTTGTTCAGATAATCCTTGGCTGAAAGCAGCATGTCGTCGGCACTCTGTCCGCAGGCCACAAGCAGCCCTGCACACAGCAGCGCTGTCAGCAAGGCCTTGGGCCGGAACACACCCCTGTCGCGATTGCCTTCTGGCTGCATCCTAATTCTCCTTTTTCAATCCGAATCTGTTCATCAGGTCGTACAACGAGGGACGGCTCACACCGAGAATCTCGGCCGCTCGTGCAATGTTGTAATTGGTTCGCGCCAGCACCCTGACCACAGCCCTGCGCTCTGCCTCGTCGCGGACATGGCGCAGATTCAGGTGCTCCAGAGCGGCGTCGTTCTCGTCCAGACCAAGGTCTTCAGGCGTGATCTGACTACCGTCAGCCATGATCACCGCACGCTTCAGGCAGTTTTCCAACTCTCTCACGTTGCCCGGCCAGGGATGGGATTCAATGGCCGATACGGCCGCATCGGACAGATGCAGGCCACCCCGGCCGTTCTCCCGGGAGAAGCGCTGCACGAAGGCATGTGCCAGCAACACGGCATCTCCGGTGCGGTCACGCAACGGTGGAATGTCCAGCACGATTTCGGCCAGACGATAGTACAAATCTTCCCGAAAACGCCCCTCGCGAATCAGGGCCTTCAGATCGCGATGCGTAGCGCACACGATGCGTACATCCACCGGAATTTCTTCCCGTCCGCCAATGCGCTCAATGACCCGCTCCTGCAAAAAGCGCAGCAGCTTGGCCTGCAGGGACATGGGCAGGTCGCCGATTTCATCCAGGAACAGTGTGCCCTTGTGGGCTGTCTCGATCTTGCCCAGTGTCTGGCGCACCGCCCCGGTGAAGGCGCCCTTTTCATAGCCGAACAGCTCGCTTTCGAGCAAGTTCTCCGGAATCGCGGCGCAGTTGATGGCTACGAAGCGCCCTTTCGAGCGTGTCGAGAGCGAATGCACGCCTCTGGCCAGAATCTCCTTGCCCGTACCGCTTTCACCAATCAAGGCAACCGTGGCATTGGTCGAGGCCACCCGCTCCACCATGCGGCAGAGCTTCATCATCGCAGCATCATGGGTCAGGAAATCGGCCAGCGGACCGCGTTCCATCTGGCGCAGGCGCAGGTTCTCCATCTGCAGTTCATGCAGGCGGAAGGCTCGATCGAGGGTGAGCTTGAGCAGGTCGGGTTCGAAGGGCTTGCCAAAGAAGTCATAGGCCCCCAGCGCAACGGCCTTCACCGCGTTGTCACGGTCGTGTTGCCCGGTCAGCACGATCACCTTGGTCATCGGCAACAGGGCCAGCATCTCCCGCAACAGACGAAAACCTTCGCCGACATCGTCCGGAGCCGGGGGCAAGCCGAGGTCCATGGTGACCACCGCAGGTTCGTGACGCCGCAATTGGGCGATGGCGCTGTCAAAATCATCCGCGAGGACACACTCGTAGTCATCGAAGGACCAGCGCATCTGCTTTTGCAGTGCGGGGTCATCCTCGACAATCAGTAGCGTTTGCCGTTTTTCACTCATGTCAGCCGCTCCAGACATTCGTCAACTTCAGCCCGTCCCGACGGGGCCGCACTACCGCGTGCATGCATCCGGCGCAGGACCATGCGGGCCGTCGTCCCCTGCCCGACAACGCTGGTATAGCGGATGACGCCACCGATTTCACGCAGATATTGCTGAACCTCGAACACCCCTATGCCCATTCCACCTTCTTTGCTGCTCTGGAACGGGCGAAACAGCCCCTCCCGCATGAAGCGCTCACTCATGCCCCGGCCATTGTCCTCCACCACAACCGCCACACGTGCAGGATCATCCGGAATCGCCTCCATCCGCACACATACCTTACCACTCTCCTCGGTGGCATCGAATGCATTCTGAACCACATGCCCGATGACCCGTTTCAGGCGATCGGGGTGAGCCGCAACCAGGCAGCGCCCCCCCTCTCCCAGCGCACCCGCGCCCCCCCGCTCATGCCGCACACACGGCAGGTTGTGCCGGTGGGTGGCCACAATCTCTTCAAGCAGTGCATCGAGATCCACCGGACGCAACGGCTCGATCGAGGTTTTCTCCTGAAGTTGTTTCATCAACTGCCGCATGCGGGCTTCCACATGTGCCACCGTTTCGAGCATGTCTGCCTGAAACTCTGGGTTATCCTTGTGGCGTTGCGCATTCTTCAGCATCAACGACAACTGCGCGACCAGATTTTTCAGATCATGCACCACGAAAGCCGACATCCGGTTGAAAGCATCGAACTTGCGTGCCTCGATCAGTGCCTCGGTGGCCATCATGCGCGCGAGATAACTGGCCGCCTGTCGCTGCGAAGTCTTCAGCAGGTCGAGCACTTCCCAGTTCACCTCGAAACGGGTACGTGCTCGATCAAGCATCACGAAACCAATCAAGCCCCCTCCGCTCTTGAGCGGAATGATCAACCAGGCCTCGTCCATCTCCGAGAGCCACCCCGGCACGCCCAGGCCATCGTAGCACCCCGGACTGCTTCGCCACTCCTCCAGATTCAACACCCATTCACGCTCATCCAGAAAGCGGCACAAGGCACTGTCGGCATACTCATCAACCTCGACAGCTCCATGGTTATAGCGGGCATGGGGACGGAACACCCCCTGCTCATCCTTCAGCCACAGCACCCCGCCAGCACTTTCGACCTGATCGCAGAAGGCCTTGATCACGGTCTGGCCGAGAGTCAGCGTGTCATCGGCGCTGGACAAGGCCTGGGTGAAACGCAGCCACTCCGAACGATAGTCATAGCGATAAGAGAACAGGTTCTTGGAGATCAGGACCCGCAAACGGGCCCGCACCGAACCGGATACGAACAGTACGCCCAGCAACAGCATGCCACCGGACACCAGCGCTGTCTGGAGCACTCGCCCCCACTCCCCGCCGAAATAGCGCACGTAATACCCCGCACCCGCAATCAACAGCAGATACAGGCCGGACAGGGCCAGCGCGGTGGAATGAAAGACCACTTCCCGGGACACCTGAATGCGCATGCTCCAAGAAGACACCCTGGCGGCAGACAACCCGATGAGCGGCAGAACCATCGCACTGACCACTGCGCGCACCACCCAGACATCCTGGTCAAGGCGTCCGAACAGGACCGCATTGGAGAAGAAATACAGATCGAAGATATGCAGTGCGGCCAGACCGACGCACAGGGGCTTGAACCCCCAGCGGGAATCCTTCGGCACTGAACGATAGACCTGCTCGACCAGCACCAGACCCAGGATGCTGCATGCCAGGAAGCCCCCGGCCAACCAGGACAGCCGCCCGACCTCGGGCTGCAGCGCCATCCAGAGCAACACCCCTGGCGGCACAAGCAGAATGCCGACCGCGCCCACCAACAGGCCGTGCAACCTGCGCTGCAATGGCTGCATGAGAATAAGCAGAAACACCGCCCAGGACAGCAGGCGCAACCAGTCGGCGAGCGTGGTCATCCATAGACTGCGGGAGTCCATCTCGAGCGCCAGCCACAGGCCCGAGAAGGCCCACAGCGCACTGACGGCAATGGCCACGAGCAACGCTGCCCCTTGGCGACCCTGACGCCAGCCCAGCCCCAGATAGAGGCCAAACAGTCCATGCGCAATCAGCGCGGCCCCGAAAGTCCAGACTGCAATGTCAGACAAACGCCCCCCTGTCCATCCGAGCACTCATACCAGCGTGCCGCCATCGAGCAGCCAGCCCGAAGACACTACTGTGCGCCCTCACCGGTCATCACAACCCGAACGGTTTCAAACAGGACCAGAATGTCAAGCATGAGCGTGTGGTTCTTTACATAATAGAGGTCGTACTGGAGCTTCTGGATGGCATCGTCTACCGAAGACCCATACTGATAACGCACCTGAGCCCACCCCGTGACCCCCGGCTTCACACAGTGCCTGACGGCATAAAACGGAATCTCGTCGGCCAGGCGATCCACAAAGAAGGGGCGCTCGGGCCTGGGACCCACCAGGCTCATGTCACCGCTCAGGACGTTCAGCAACTGCGGAAGTTCATCGATACGCAACTTCCTGATGACCCGCCCGACCCGGGTAACCCGGTCATCGTTGGACTGCGCCCAGCGCGGCTTTCCATCGCGCTCCGCATCGCGGCGCATGCTGCGGAATTTGATCACACTGAACAGGCGCCCGCCAAGGCCGACACGCTCCTGACGATAGAACACGGGCGCGCCATCCTCGATCAGAATCAGCAAGGCTGTCACGAGCATCACCGGCAATGCCAGAATCAGCAGCACACAGGCCGCCAGCAGGTCGAAACTGCGCTTCACGAAGGAACGCACCATACCCTGCCGGAAACCATCACCATAAATCAGCCAACTCGCACGTAGTGAATCCAGCCTCACCTGCCCCTGCGTGTGCTCAAAAAACGAAGATAGATCGAGTACCCTCACGCCCGCCAGCTTACAATCGAGCAACTCCCGAATCGGCAGCACCCCACCACGCCGCTCCCTGACCGCCACAATGATCTGGGAAACCTTCTGCTCCTTGACCAACTGCAGCAAACGCCCCTCTGCCCGCAAAATGCGCTCCGGTTCAACCTCTACCTTCTCGTCCAGGCCGGGCGTATAGAACCCAACGATATCCACCCCGCGACGCACCGGGTGGGTCAAGGCATACTCCACTGCACGTGCGTCTGCACCCGTACCAATGATCAGGATGCGGGGAGAAAAGAAAGCGGATGAGAAATTCCGGTTGAAGAAACAGCGCAGGGTGAGGAAAGCAACCAGCAAGGCCAGCACCCACCACCGTGCAGCAGGTCCGGTCAGCGTTTCCCACGCCATCAGATGAAAAAGCGCAAAGGCAACAGGAACGCTGATGACGACGGAGAATACCAGCTTGACCCATACGGCACTCACGGATTGCAAGGTGGTGACCGGTCGGTACAGACCAGTGACGCTGTTGAGCAACACCATCACCAGCGCAAACACCAGCGCCACGGCACTCAAGCCCACCCAGTCCCCCGCGTGATCGGCCACCAGGCCCACAGTAGCGAGCACCGCCACAAACAGCAACAGCAAATCGAGGAGGACCTGCTGCAGCGTATGAGCAGGAAAATAATGGCTGAACACCTTGAGCATGTTTACGGTCCGCTCGCCTGTCTGTCGGTATGGGCAGCCGGAGAACATGCGATCAATGCCGCATGCAATCCCTCCACCGCATGGGAATATGCAGAAGATACAGACGGGATTCTACCGATACATTCCAGGTCTTCATAGGAAAGCGGACTTCAGACCCTCCAGATTCGGAATCGCCCCTAAACGCCAGCCTGGAAAGCCTGCTCCAGAAAGCGCAGATTTATGACATCGTCGAGACATGCAGAAAATGGAAAGTTGCCCTCAGCGTGCTTCGTCGTCACACAGCCACGCGATCCCCTCGGCCGATTCCGGAAACCATTTCCCCAAAGAAAAGAAGCCATGAATCACCCCTGGAACAATGTAAGTCCGAACAGCAACCTGCTGTTTTTGAAGCTGTTCTGCAAAAGCCAGGCAATCATCGGTCAAGGGATCCATCCCTGCCAGCAACAACGCCACCGGTGGCAGGGAAGACAGGTCAGCACGCAGTAACGGTGACGCACGCCAATCTCCAGCATCCTGCGCAGCACTCAGATAGCGCTCAAAAAACCACTGAAGGGAAGACTCGTCAAGAAAGAAGCCTTCACGGAAGCGCTTGCGTGACGGTCGCTCACTTTCGACGCTCACACAAGGATAAATCAGTCGCAAAGCTTTGGGCTTGGGCCATCCCGCATCTGCCGCCAGCAGTGCAGTCACGATGGACAGCGTGCCCCCTGCACTATCTCCCGCCAGAAATATTCGATCCATGTCCGCCCCCAGCACAGCGGCCTCATCCAGCGCCCAGCGATAGGCCAGCCGGGCATCCTCAACGGCCGCCGGAAATGGGTGCTCGGGAGCGAGTCGATAATCGACCGAAAGCACTACGTGATGAGCCCGGTTGGCAAGGTGACGGCACAGACCGTCATGGGTGTCGACATTGCCAAGGCACCAACCACCGCCATGGTAGTAAATGGTCAGTGGCAACACCTCATCGCCCGAAGCAAGTGGCCTGTAAGCCCTGCAGATCAGGACCGTGCCATCGCTCCGGCGAATCGGAACATCCACAACCGACGCGACCGGCATTCGCTCAAAGCCGAATGCATGATGCAGCTTTTCAAATGAACGGCGCGCCTGAAGGGGGTCGAGATCGGAGAAACGCGGCGCCCCCGTTCGATAAACCATGTCAAGCAGCTTGCGGGTATGCTCTGCGCAGTTCATTGATTCAATCCGAAAGAGAATATTTTGTACACGGCGAAACGCCGCTCGATTCATTGTTTGAATGGAGCGGCGTTTTTTTTGGGTTAGTCTGACGATGACCTACTTTCGCACAGGTAATCTGCACTATCATCGGCGCGGTCCTGTTTCACGGTCCTGT
>WPCI01144580.1_pt1 | contig 143720 bp, 125 predicted proteins | sample 5399871 | NCBI WGS metagenome assembly WPCI01 (sample SAMN12869469, study PRJNA574797) | sludge metagenome | isolation source: wastewater treatment of pH7 | place: China:Beijing | collected 2019-05-20
GGGGGACGGGGTGGGTAATTTTGCTGTTTGGGGCGCGTTGTCCCGTTGGTTGGTGGTTACGGGGTGTGGCGCGCTGCAATTGGCGCCCGCGCAAAACCCCCCACTCCCTCCAAGAAACCCGCACCGCAACCAACCGACACCTCCTCATCGCATTTCTGACCCTTGGGTGCCCGAGTGTTACCTTCGGGTATGAGCAAAGTGACGATCACAGTGCGAGGCAAGGCGGAGTCGCACATGGCCCCGGAAATCGCTGTCGCGCGCGTTGCAGTCCAGTTCGACGGCCCCGAACGGACCACTGTCATGGCGAGAACGTCGGCAACAAGTGAGGCACTTCGCCTCGAACTGGAAGCTCTGGCACACAGCGCCGCAGTCTCGGAGTGGTCGAGCGATCAGCTAGCCGTGTGGTCCGCTCGTCCATGGAACGACAAGGGCAAGCAACTGGATATGGTTCACCACACCTCGCTCACGTTCAGGGCGACTTTCACTGATACCGCGGAACTTTGCTCGTGGCTCTCTGGAGTTTCCGAACGTGACGGTGTACGTCTCAACGGCATCACGTGGGATCTGACCCGCGAGACTCGCACCGCTGTGGAACGGGACACCGCAGCCCGGGCAATTTCCGAAACCGTGGAACGGGCTTCTGCATATGCGCAGGCCATCGGGAGGAGGAAGGTCACTCCCGTGCAGATTGCCGACACCGGACTGCTACGGGATTCTGCCGGTCCCGACGCCCTTGTGCCCATGATGGCCCGGGCAGCAGCATATTCGGGCGATGTTGAGGTCAAGCTTGCCCCCGAACCCGTGGTGATCACCGCGTCCGTGGAGGCCCAGTTCGAGGCGGAGTAGTCCCCATATTCGGGGTTCTCCTCTCACCGCCCCTTCTTGATTGCGCGCGGAGCGTGCCTGCAAGCGGTCGGGCACTCGAAGCTCTCGCCATCCATATTCTCGAGATGGGCTGAGCGCGCGCTCAAGGTGATTGACCGGGAATACCTGAGAACACGCCACCCACCTTTCTTGGCAGCGGCCCCTTTTCCACTTCTCAAGCCTTCCATGAGTACACCAGTCATTGGACGAACAGGGCGATGCCTCCAGCAGCCCGCAGCCACGCCTGACGCGGAACAAGCAAACCAACCCGTCAAGAAAGCCACCGGCCAGTAGTGCCAGCCACTCACGATTCCCACACCGGCGAGAAACATCATCCAATACCGCATATACCCGGTATCATCGACTCTCATGCGGGGTATACCCCACATGTGGTCCCGTTTGAAGCATCTGCCGTAGGTACATCAAAATCGGGTATCCATCACTAGCAATTGGACCTGCCCATACGTGGAGAGATATCCCAAGATGTTTGATTTCGGACGCGCCAACGAAGCCCAGCGTCAAGCCATCTCCACCACGGACGGACCAGTCCTCATCACGGCTGGTCCAGGCACGGGAAAGACATTCACATTGGTTCAGCGGGCCATCTACCTCATAAAAGAGGTTGGCGTGAAGCCGGAAGAGATCATGATTGCGACCTTCACGGAGAAGGCTGCAAAGGAACTCATCACTCGGATCACCAATGAGCTCGATACGCGCGGCATCGCGGTCAACATCAATGACATGTACGTGGGAACGTTCCATTCGCTATGCCTGCGCATTATCAAGGAGAACCTCGAGTACACCCGGCTCAAGAACGGATTCCGCATCCTTGACAGCTTTGATCAAAGCTACCTGATCTTTCAGAGTTTCCACCGCTTCAAAAACCTTGAAAACTTTGATCTGATCTTTCCCAGCGCCGGGACCTGGCGTAGGTCCTCCCAAATCGCCTCATGTGTCAACAGTATTTCGGAAGAACTCGTCTCGGTGCCGGACCTCCAATCGTCCACAAACTTGGAAATCAGCACTCTCGGAGCAGTTTGCGGGACGTATCAGAGGCTTCTCTCCGAAGAAAACCTCCTCGATTTCTCATCGATCCAAACCGAGGCTCACCGGGTGATGAGCGAGAACCCTGCGGTACTGAGCATGTACACCAATGCGATCCGCTACATCATGATCGACGAGTATCAGGACACCAACTACATCCAAGAGCAGATCGTCTTCCTGCTTGGAGGACATCACCAGAACATCTGCGTGGTGGGCGACGACGATCAGGGGCTCTACCGCTTCCGTGGCGCAACAATTCGGAACATTCTTGAGTTTCCTCAGAAGTTTGGAGACAGACAGTGCACAATCATTCCCCTCGTCGAGAACTACCGCTCAAGTCAAGAGATCGTCGACTTCTACAACGACTGGATGGAGACGACTTCTGGAGCAAGCTTCAAATTCGAGTGGGATGGATACCGCTACCAGAAGACGATCAAGGCCGCATCCAAAACGACGTCCGAGACTGCAACCGTCATCAAGGTGGCAGGCCATGACAACACGGACGAATGGCACCGGGAGGTGCTCGCATTCATCCGTTCTTTGGAGAAGTCCGGCGTACTGACTGACTACAACCAGCTGGCTTTCCTTTTCAACTCCGTCAAGCATCGCAATGCCGTGGGGCTCGCAGAGTTCCTGGAGTCCAACGAGATCAGTGTCTACTCCCCTCGTTCAGCTCTGTTCTTTGAGCGTCATGAGATCAAGCTCGCCGTCGGCATCCTACTGTTTCTATTCCCCGATTACGTCCAATCCCTCGAGAACGGTGCTTTCGAGTGGATGACCGATGATTATCGTAACTACCTCACCTCATGTATCGAGACGGCGAGCTCGCATCTAACAGATCCCACGAACGCCAAGTTCCTCAAGTGGGTGAAGCAGCACGGCACCGCGCATCATCAGCTCTCTCATCCCACCGACTACGCCTATTCTGGCCTGTTCTACATGATGCTTCAGTTCAAGCCCTTCAGTGGATTGCTCGAAAAACCAATGGACTCGGGAACTGTTGATCTGAGACCTACTCGCAACCTCGCTCAGCTGAGCCAGATCATCGGCAAGTTCGAGTACCTACATGGAATCAATTTGCTGTCCCCCACAACAACTCAGGGCAAGCGACGCATCGACGCGTCCACCGAGAAATTCTTCAATCTCTATCTGCGTTTGTTGTATGACGGCGGAATCGCGGAGTACGAGGACGATTCAGAGTACGCACCGAGCGGCTGCGTCTCATTCCTGACAATTCATCAGTCCAAGGGCATGGAGTTCCCGGTGGTGGTCGTGGACTCCCTGCAGAATATCCCTCGCAAACAAAACGCCTCTCTCATGGATGTGGTGGCGGAACAGCATTTCCAGCGGCCCGCATTCGAGCCCACGGAGCAGATCAAGTTCTTCGATTTCTGGCGCCTGTACTACACCGCCTTCTCGCGAGCTCAGAATCTGCTCGTTCTTACCTGCAACGAAAATACGCGCACGCCCAGCAAGTACTTCCGGGATGCCTACGGCTCCCTTCCAAGCGTCCAGGACACCCTGTTCGACCCTGCGAAGATGCATCTGGCGAGCGTCAAGGACGTCAACATCAAGGAATCCTTCTCCTTCACATCACACATCACCGTCTACGAGACGTGCTCGTTGCAGTACAAGTTCTACCGAGATTTGGCCTTCATGCCGGTACGCGTCAACGCCATGCTCTTCGGCAAACTGGTCCACCAGACCATTGAGGACATCCATCGCGCTGCCCTGCGCGGCGAGGAACAAATCATCACTCCCGAGAACATCACCCAATGGTTCGAGATGAATTATATCCATCTCTCCAAAGCCGAGCACAGCTATCTTGCGGCGCCCCAGCGCAACACCGCCCTCGCTCAGGTGCATCGATACGCAGGCAATCAAGCCGGCAAATGGGACGCCATCAAGGAAGCAGAGGTAAACGTCAGTCTCGTCAAACCGGATTACATCCTTGATGGCACGATCGACCTCGTTCGTGGCGCTGATGGCACTGTCGAGATCGTCGACTTCAAGACGTCGAAGAAGCCGGACCTTCACACCGAGAACGAAATGGTTGAGCGCTATCGCAGGCAGCTTCACGTTTATGCCCACCTTATCGAGGAACGCACCGGCGAAAAGGTCTCAAAGATGCACCTTTACTACACAGGTGAGGACGACGGGGTCCCGACCATCACTTTTCCATATACCAAGACTTCTGTTGAGGCCACGATCGACGTCTTCGACGACGTCGTCCACCGAATCCTCCGCAAGCAATACAACACCCGTGCCAAGAAGCAGAAAACCTGTGAAGAGTGTGACTTCCATTTCTACTGCGGCGTATCGCGAAAGTGACTGAGAAAGAAACATGCAGGAACAGCAATCGTTCGAATTTGATGTCCGCCCACCCATCAAGGGTTTTCCACAGCTTCACTGGACGGGGAAACGACCGTATGTGGGGACTGTCTACTACCCCGCGCAACTTCGCGAGTGCTATGGCGAAGAGACCGACGGCTGGACCAACAAGATCTTCTGGGGCGACAACCTGCAGGTCATGAGCCACTTGCTCCGCGAATACCGCGGTCAGGTCGACCTCATCTACATCGACCCGCCATTTGATTCCAAGGCGGATTACAAGAAGAAGATCAAGCTTCAAGGAACCATTGTTTCCAATGATTCTTCGTCCTTCGAAGAGAAGCAGTACGGTGACATCTGGACAAACGACGAGTACCTCCAGTTCATGTACGAACGCCTCATTCTCTGTCGCGAACTTCTCTCAGATACCGGCAGCATCTATCTCCACTGCGACTGGCATCAGTCCTCTCATCTACGTTGCCTTCTCGACGAGATCTTTGGTCCAGAACACTGTGTCAATACTCTGACTTGGAAACGTTCACATGCACAGGGGAACTCAGGTCAAGGCACAAAAAACTTTGGCATCGTTACCGACAATATCTTCGTGTACACCAAGACAGGCAATCAAACATGGCACCAGCAGTACCGTCCTTACTCCAAGGAAGTTATCCGGCGCGATTACAAATACATTGACTCTCAGACAGGAGAACCTTATCGTTTGACACCTGTTGACGGGCCTGGCGGAGCAGCGAAAGGAAACCCATTCTATGAGTTCTTGGGGGTCAAAGGACACTGGCGCTACTCACACGAGACCATGCAAAAACTCTATGAGTCTGGAGAGATCGTTCTCTCGTCGACAGGAAAATCACTCAGTCGAAAACGTTATCTCAAGGATGCAAAGGGGACGCCCGTCACTGACCTATGGGACGACCTCAACCGGGTCAGTCCGACATCAAATGAACGTCTTGACTACCCCACCCAAAAGCCGGAAAAGCTCCTAAAACGGATAATCAACACATCATCAAACGCCGGTGATCTCGTTTTCGACTGTTTCATGGGCTCTGGAACCACCCAAGCCATGGCAATGAAGCTGGGCCGACGCTTCATCGGTGCGGATATCAACCTCGGAGCCATCCAGACCACCACGAAGAGACTTCTGTCCATCGCTCGAAACCTCGACGAGCAGCAACAGACCCTCGACACAGCCGATTCGAGTCCCTCCACTTTCTACACCGGCTTTGAAGTCTACAACGTCAACAATTACGACCTTTTCCGAAACCCGGTACAGGCACGGCAGCTCCTTCTGGAGGCGCTGGAGATCCAACCGTTCGAGCAGAGCAATCTATGGGACGGGACCCTCGACGGCCGCATGGTCAAAATCATGCCGATCAACAGAATCGCCACCAAGGCCGATCTGGGGCAAATCACGGCAAATCTTCCTTACAAGGTGTACGAAAAGCGGAAGGAGGACAATCCTTCCCACCCGGTCGAGAGAATCACGCTCGTCTGCATGGGCCACGAACCTGACCTCAAGGCATCTCTCGAATCGGAGCTGTCCGAGTACAAAGTGGACGTCACCGTCGTCGATATTCTTCGGGACAAAAAGGATCTGGAATTCAAACGTGAGGCCGAAGCCGAAGTGGTCTGCGAAGGAAATCGGCTCGTGGTCCGCTCATTCTTCCCACTCAATCTCATGCAAAAGCTCTCGCTCCAGCGTGAATACGTGGAAGACTGGCGGCAACTCGTGGAGTCGATCATGGTGGACTGGAACTACGATGGCGTGATCATGCAACCTGCCATTACTGACACACCGGACAAGAAGAATCTGGTGAAAGGCTTCTACGAAATCCCCAAAACTGCTGGCACCATCAAAGTGAAGATCACCGATTTGCTCTCCGAATCCTTGGAGATCGAGGTCCAGGCATGAAGGTCAATCTCAACGAGGACTTCGCGTTCTACGAGCAGCTCAAGCACTTCTATGCGCGCAATCAAAACAAGATTCGTTCGCACTACAACGGGCTTACACGGAACTTTCTTGCCTACAATGATGCTCGGCAGAACCCAGATGCATTTCTCCGTGGGCCTCAATTCGAGGCTCTAGAAATTTACGTGTTCATCAAGGAGTTCATGAACAATGCCCAGGTTGCGGACATGTTCAACGACTGGCGCAATCGCCGGGGTCAGTTCTCTGAAGCGTCCCACTACGCGCTGAACGACCGCGGTCAGGCTTCCCTCTTCGACGATCCAACCGAGTTCCGCACGGACAAGCTTTTCGGCCAGATGGAGAAGTACCGCGAGCCGTACCCGAACTACATCTATGCGCTCACCATGGGCCTCGGGAAGACCATCCTCATGGCCACCTGCATCTTCTACGAGTTCCTGCTGGCCCGAAAATACCCGAAAGACAAGAGATTTTGCCACAACGCACTCGTTTTCGCTCCCGACAAAACCGTGTTGGAGTCGCTGAGGGAGATCGTTACATTCGACAAAACGAAAGTGGTGCCCCCGGAGTACGCATCGGTACTGGACCAAAACCTCAAAATCCATTTCCTTGACGACACCGGGACAACGCTGCATGTCCTTGACGATTCCGACTTCAACATCATCATCTCCAATGCCCAGAAGATCGTCATCAAGAAGAAGCGCACGGCAGACAAACCTGGTCAGATGCTCTTCAGTCAAAGCTCAATGCTGGCCAGCATCTACGGGGATGTGGTTGACGATGCCGTCGACGAGTCATCCCTCATCGAGAATCAACGGTTTCAGAAACTCTGCCGTCTCTCCCAGCTCGGAGTGTACGTTGACGAGGCGCACCACCTCTTTGGTGCCAATCTGGAGAAGGACCTGCGGGCCAAGACTGCCACGAAAACCAGCCTACGCGACACCATCAACCTTCTTGCCGCGAATACCTCGATCGTCGCCTGCTACAACTACACCGGCACCCCTTACGTCAACCGACAACCATTACCAGAGGTCGTCTACGCCTACGGACTGAGCGAGTCGATCAGGAAGGGATACCTCAAGGATGCCTCGCTTCAGGCATTTGAAAACGTCAAAAGCGAGGAGTTCCTTCGCGCCGTTGTAGGTGATTTCTGGGCCAGGTACGGCGGGAAGACCTACGAGAGTCTCACACCCAAGCTGGCGGTCTTCGCGTCCACTATTACGGAGGCACAAGACGAGGTCCGGCCGGCCATGGAACGAATTCTTGCAGAGCTCGGCATCGATTCGTCACGGGTGCTGATCAACGTCGGCGACTCCAAACTGACGAAGGACGAAGACATCCGGAACTTCAATAACCTCGATATACCGGGAAGTACCGGAAACGAGAAGCAGTTCCTCATACTCGTGGGCAAGGGACGCGAGGGATGGAACTGCCGGTCGCTCTTCGGCGTCGCCATGTTCCGCAGCCCAAAATCCAAAGTGTTTGTTCTTCAGGCGACGATGCGCTGTCTGCGGCAAATCACCGATGAACAGCAGACGGCCAGCGTCTATCTTTCCAAGGCGAACTTCGACATTCTCGATGCCGAGTTGGAGAAGAACTTCAACATGGACGTCGACGGACTGAGCAACAAGACGAAATCCCCAAAGGAGTCCTACCAAGTACGCGTCATGCCACCGCCGCGCACAATCAAAATGAAGCGAATCATACGCAGCTACAAACTCGTCGGGAAGGGCTACGCCGCGCCGATCAACTTCGGGTTAGCCGCACTCAACACTGAAAAGTATGCCGCCGTGATCTTTGAGAAGAGTCGACTCACCAGTCACACAACTCTCAAGGTGAGGAACGCAGACGAGTACCGTGACCAAGTTACGTACAGCCCATTCTCTCTGTGTGGTGAGGTCGCACGATACCTCAACGTCTCGCCGATTCTTGTTCATCAGATCCTCAGGGAATCGGTCGACGGCGTGGAAGAGATCGTGGGCGCTGTCAATCAATACAACGAGATTCTCGACAACGTCATCATCCCGAAGATCTTCCACGCACTCTATGAAGTCACATCCGAACTCCGCACTGACGACGCGGATATGATTCTTCTCCGCGAACCGAAAGAGCGCGGCTACTACACCTTCAGGGCGAAACCTGAGCTCGTCATCAACAACACCGACGAGAGCTTTCGGTTGGAAGAGGTCGCCAAGAGCTTCCATGCGGATACCTACTGTTTCGATTCCCGGCCCGAACGAGAACTATTCCTGCAGTACATTGAAAGCTCCCAGGTTCAAGAAGTGTACTTCACCGGCATGTTCACGTCTGACCAAGGGGACCTATCAATTCAGTACTACGATGCGGATTCCCAACGGATCAGACGCTATTACCCTGATTTCGTGGCACGAATGAGCGATGGCTCCATGCAGCTCATTGAGGTGAAGGGCGACAACATGATCGACGATGACTTGGTCCGGGCAAAGGCCGATGCAGCTCAGGAAGTCGCGAGCGCCAGCGACATCAAATACGTGATATATCCTTCCTCAGAGGTCATGAAGACGAATGTGCTTCGCCCGCTCGACAACCAACAGCTTGGACCAGGAGCTGAACAACAAGGCTGACCCATCAACTGCTTCAGAGAAATGGAACCGCCATTATCTCGACAACCTCATCAAGTCACTGGTCACGGTCTCATTACGCACGCAAAGACTCATTGCGGACTTGCCGAAATTCGTCGTCGAAGAAGAGAAGTAGTCCTGCGCCATGGGATCCATATAAGTCAGGGTAATCACACCGAGCGCATATGGGCCTTTGCTGACGAAGTGAGCCCTTTGTTGTCTCCTTGCCACCAATTGAAAGAGGTACGACGCAACCTGAACGCTCACCAATGGCTGTGCCCGAGAAACGAGAGTCAGTCTGGAATTCCCGCTGGTTCACGAGAGCAACGGGAGGTCCAGATCAAAAGCAAGCACCATCGCCTTGGCAAGGTCTCTTTCCTGCTCCAGGTACAGATATCCCACGGCGCGTCCCAGTGCCTGCGAAGGCACCGTCAGAATGCTGTCCACTGCAACAACACATACGTGATCAAGCCCGTTTCGCGAACCAACAAGAACCTCACTGCTCAACCCTTTGATGCTCGACATAATCGGAGCGACCATCACCTTCGTCATTACGGCACGGGCCGTCTCCCGAGTCAGCACCACGACAGGCCGTGTCTTGTCGAGCCTCGCCAAGCAGATCTCCCGCTCGATCGCCGAAGCAACCACTGCTGCACGGCTCGGGGCGCGGCCCGATGCAACCTGGCCATCCAGGAACTCCACCATGTCATCCGGAAGGCGGACCGCAATCTGTGTCGTCATGGTTCCATCCCAGCCGGATGCATCCCAAAGTGGTATGCATCAACTGGTGGCGCTTCTCTTGACGGCGTGTCAACTGACGGTGGTACTTCAAGACGAAATGTGACCTTGCGGTGCGGTCGCTTCAAGTACTTCCGCGACAGCGGTCCCGCGACCGTCCCCACCAACGGATGGCCCATCGGTGCCCATCTTCGATCACGATGATGGGCACTTCGCCGTCGAAAAAGGGAGCGGCTCTCCCTACCCCCGCCACGTGCCCGTGGCCGCGTAGTACATGCCATCCGGGCCCAGTTTCTGCGCCGTGACATCGTCGTACCCAGCAGCACGCAGGCGATCCTCAAGCTCTTTCGCGGTGGGCAGCCGAGAGGCGCCTCGCGTCATGGCACCCCAGAGGTCGAGCGCAGCTGAACCCGAGCCGCCACCACGCACCACCGTGGTGATCAGCAGCTTGCCGCCGGGGGCCAGATACGTACCGAGGTGGCGCAACAGTTCCGACTGTTCCTCAACCGGGAAGTAGTAGATGTTCTGGTGCAGGGTCACGAGGTCGGCCATGCTGTCGCCGGCGCGCTCCCGCACGTCACCGACCTCAACCGTCACCCGATCCGTGAGCTCCCACTCCGCCAGGTTCCCCCGCGCCTGGGCGGCAGCGGGCTCCTGCAACTCGATGCCGAGGGCGGTCAGGTTCGGATTGATGCTGGCAGCCGTCCTGATATGAACGCCGGATCCGCACCCGACTTCAACCAGACGGAAGCGTCCCTCGGAGGGCACAGCCTTCGCAATCGCACTGGCCAGCCAAGGTTCACCGGCGCGCGAGGTTCGCGCCACCATCGCTGCGTCCGCGTCGGCAAGTTCGAACCACTCACCTCGGGCCAGACGCGAAGGTGTCTCCGACACCAGCCGGTGATTGAGGCCCGCGAACTCCTCGAAGAACGCCGCAATGGGATCGTTTCCGGGCTTGAGCAGGGTCTTGACGCGGCGGCTGCGAACCGAGTACTGGCCCCGCTTGCGCCGAAGCTCTCCGAGCAGTACTCCCAGATCCAGCCACGACTCAAGCCCTTCGATCATCTGCGGGTCAAAACCGAAATGCTCCGCCACCTGCTTCACACGTGCAGGGCGCTGATTGAGGTATTCCAGGATTCCCGACTGCAGTCCGGCAGCGATGAAATCAACGCGCAAATAGCCCGGCAGCCACTTGGCCATGATGCCCAGTGGCGCCACCCAACCTCGGCCGATGACGTCGCGCAGTATGGATGACATGGGTTCTCCCTCGGATCATGCGGGCTTGATGTAGCAACGATCTCTACTTTATCCGAGAGAGAAGCGCGCATTCGCGCGCCACAGCGCAACGCTTGCTGATCCCGCGGCATGGGGACATCCGAATCACAACTGAAACCTTCCCCTCCCATCAAGCCTGCCACGACGGAAGGATCCCCTACTCCCGCAGCCCGATCTTCTCCGCCAGCCGGGCCAACGGCTTGGGCGCCCACCAGTTCCACTTGCCCATCACCGTCATCGTGGCCGGGACGAGCAGCATACGCGTCAGCGTGGCGTCTGTAGCCACCATGATCGCCAGGCCCACGCCAATCTGCTTGATCGCCACCATATCGCCCATCGCGAAGCCGATGAACACCGCAATCACGATCGCCGCGGCAGAGGTGATGATGCGACCCGAGCGCTGAAGCCCCTTGGCCACCGCGTGATCGTTCGACTCTCCGGCGTCCCAGTACTCCTTGATCCGGGCCAGCAGGAAGACCTCGTAGTCCATCGCGAGACCAAAGCCGAAGGCAATCATGCACACCACGATGAAAGTCTCCAGTCCCGGACTTTGCGGAACTCCCAACCAGCCATTCTGGAAGATCGCCGTGGTCACTCCCAGCGACGCAATGATTGACAAGCTGTTGATGATGAGCGCCTTGATGGGCACGATGACCGATCCCGTCATCAGGAACAACAGCAGCATCACCGCGGCCGCCACCACCGCCAGCGCGAGCGGCATGTCATTGGTCACCGCGGTGCGGAAGTCGAGCTGATTCGCGGCCGAACCACCAACCCAGGCCTGCGCGCCGTCGTCGAACCCGCGTATGTCCTGCACCAACTGGGTGACCTCCACACCCGCCTGATCCTCCGCAACCACGTGCACATCAATGAGAGACATGCCTTCGTGTCCGTTCAGACTGCTGGCGGTCGCGTCCTCCACGCCGGGAAGCGAACTCACCTGCGCCACGTAGGTGTCAACCTCGTCGGAACCGAGGGGGGCATCCACAACAGCCTGAATGGCGGGCGTCGCCAAATCGGGATAGTCGTTCTGGATGGTCAAGAATGCGCTCTCGGTCGGGCTTGCCCTGGGAATGTAGTCGGTGAAGTTGTTGCGCAGTTCCAGGTTGCGCACGGGAGCCGCCATGAGCAGCAAGATCGCCGTCACAACCAACATGACCGACCACGGCCTGCGATGAACCGAATGAGCGATCTTCGAGAAAACCCCGGAGTCGCTGGAAGAATCGCCCACCACCTTCATGAGCTTCCCAAGTACCGGAACATGAGTCAACGGCGAGGGGCGCAACAACCGGTGCCCGAACAAGGTCAGTAGCGCCGGAATGATCGTCACTGCCGCCAGTACCGCAAGAAGGGCGACGACGATGCCGCCCCACGCAATCGTCCTCAACATGTGAACGTCGATGAGGAAGATTCCTCCCAGCGCCAAGGCGATGGTCACCGCGGAGAACACCACGGTGCGGCCCGCACTTGATACCGTCTTGCGCACGGCGGGCACCACTATCTTCCTCCTGATGTCGGCAACCTCCGCCGGGCGATCGGGCTCCGGGATTCCGCGCAACCCATTGGCCCCCTCCTCGCGGAATCGCGAGACCACCAGCAGCCCATAATCGATGGACAGCGAGAGCCCGATAATGGAGACCACATTGAGGATGAATGCATCGATGGTGGTCACCCACGTGGACAGCCACAGCACACCCATCCCCGAGGCGATCGCAGTCACCGCGCCCACAAGCGGAAGCCCTGCGGCGATCGCGCCACCAAACACGATGAGCATCAGTAGAGCCGCCACCGGCAGGCCAAGCGCCTCACCCTTCACCAAGTCCTTCTGGATCTGGGCATTGATGGCGTCCCCGATGGAATCATTCGACATCTCCGTCACCGTCGCACCGGGGAACTCCTCCTCGAGCGCATCTTGGTAAGCCGCGATTCCCTCGTCGAGCGCGGCGCGTGCGCCGTTCGTCTCCGCCTTGTCGCCAAGCTCTTCCCTCGTGACGATGATGGCGTATCCATCGCCCTGCTGGGAACGCAGGGAGGCCTCAAACGCTTCCGATTCCTCGCGCGCGGCCACGGTCTCCTCGCTGGCCGCTGCTTCGGCAGCCGCCGCCTGAACAACCTCGGTGATCTCGGTGGTGACCTGCGACCTTGCCTCCTCGATCGCGGCTGATGTCTGTGCATTCAGCTCCGCGAGCGCACCATCGGCCTCGGCCCTGGCGGCGGCCTGCGCTTCCGGCCCAAGCGCAGCTGCCGCTTCGACCTGAGCCTCAATCTGAACCTCGGCCTCCTGCGCAGCCTGTAACAACTCGCCCTCGATCGGTTCCATCGTCGCTTCGACTTGCTTGGCGATTTCGTCCTCTACCTGCGCGGAGGCTTCCGCCTCGGCTTCAGCACGCATTTGGGCAACCGCGAAGGAGTCCACCACAGATTCGACATGCTCACCTTCCAGAAGATGTCGCTGCTCGTTCGCGAACTGCGCGACTCGTGGATCATCGAGCTCGAGACCCTTGACCACCAGGATTCCTGTGGGCCCGGCATCGGTATCTTGTTCCGTCAGTTCCATAACCTTGGAGGATTCGGTGTCAGGAATCTTGTACTCGCTGGTCTCCATGCGTTGGAACAGACCGCCATACCCGAATCCGGAGAGAAATGCTGTGATGGCAGCCGCCAGGACGACGACCCATACAGTGATGACCACCCACGCGCGTCGCGTCGTCACTCTGCCCAGAACAGTAAACAATCGTGCTCCTATTTCTCAGAGTCGGCTGGACCAAAACCGACAGGACCAGCAGGTGAATACCTACGGACAATCAGATCGTCGCGGTTTCCGTGTTCGACAATAGCGCCGATTTGCCCACGGAGACAGAGTCCCCGTGACTGCATGCAACATCCAAGAAATCGAACAATATGGAGAATTTGGCTCATTCCGCGAACTCGGTCCACAAACATCACGACAAATGAGGCGTAGATAACAGCAATCGGTCACGCTGGACGAGTCGAGCGGTAAGAACTTCGGCGGTCTTCACCAACTCACCACCGACCTCAAAGGAGCGGGAAACAACGACCGAAGAGCTCCGCGTGTGCCACATGGATCGTCACGGTGTAACCCGCGGGTTCGGGACTGAGATTGACCAGTCGTTCCACAGTCACCTGAGGACGGCGTTCATCGCAGCAGTGCTCCCTCGATCGCAGCGAGGACCCTGGGATCATCGGGCTGTGTGCGCGGGCTGAAGCGCGTAACGTCGCCAGAAGGGCTGATCACGAACTTCTCGAAGTTCCATGTGATCCTACCCGCCTTGCCGTTCTCACCTTCCACCGTGGTCAGCTTTTGATAGAGGGGATGAGCGTTCTTGCCGTTGACCTTCACCTTCTCCGACATGGGGAAGGTGACCCCCCAAGTGACCGAACAGTACTCTGCGATCTTCTCCTCCGAGCCCAGTTCCTGCAGGAACTGGTTGCTGGGGAATCCGATCACGGTGAAACCACGCGCGCCGTACTCCTTGTGCAGCTTCTCCAACTTCTCGTATTGGGGTGCCAAGCCACAGCGCGATGCCACATTGACCACGAGCACCGCACGGCCGTCGGCGATCTGACCGAAGGTGGTCTCCTCGCCGCGGATCGTCGTGATGGGGATGTCTGTCAGATTCATGGTTCCTCCGGGATCAATGGTTGCCTCCAGACTAAAGTCTCCGCGCACAAGCAACTCGTATGCAAGGCATGAGAGGAGGAAAGGGGCCCGTGACTTCTGCCAGAAGTCACGGGCTGTGGGCAGGACTGACAGGGAGCCGCGCGCCACCGCCGGTAGTACAAACCGGCGGGAACGGGACGACTCCAAGATTACGTTCCAGTACCGGATTGTCCCCCGCAGAACATCGAGCGGTCACCCCCGGGACCGATGGTCGGAACCAAGGTCACGGCGAAGACTGGGCCTATGCAGCACAAACACTACTCACCAGCACCCCAGCCACCGTCAATTCCCCCCGGCTCCGCACCCTCCGCACCATCCCCCGTGATGCCTCCCGCCTCATCTCATCCCCGTGACATGCGCTCCCACGAGGTGGACAACCATCTACCCTCCGACACCACCATCCACGTCGAGGCACGCAAAGGAGCCTCAACCCACAGGAGGTGGCGTGTACTCGCGTTGTCCATTGCAGTCACGCTCCTGCTGGGCGGCGGGATCGCCGTGTACAGAGGACTAGCGGGAACACCGGGCGAAGCGACCGACATTTCCGCTGGATCCACGAGCCAATATCCAAACGGTCGCATACCGATGAGTGCTCTCACGGAGATCGAGGAAGGTTTCCACCTTCTGCCCGAGGCCGCCAGCTCCTATCTCGAGCTCATTGATGCATTGGAGTCTGCCGGGCATACCGCCACGCTCAATTCCGCGTACCGAAGCCTGGAGGAACAACAAGAACTCATTGACGACTTCGGGTTGTTGGAGGACGGCGGAACCGCCGCACAGGTGGGGGAGTCCGAGCACGGTGACGGAATCGCCGTGGACCTCACGCTGAACGCCGAGGCACTCGAGTGGATGCGTTCCCATGCGGGCGAGTTCGGCTTCACGGAAACCATCGCCTCCGAACCGTGGCACTGGGCGTACACCGGTTGATGGGCCCCACCTGGGGCTCCCTGATACGGGCGGCGCGTTCGCAATCTGCCGGGCGGGTTGTCCGTCACGCTGTGTCAACGGCAAGTTCGTGTCCACCACAGTGAGCGACCACTCCTGGAAGACCCGAATTCCATTCGCGGACGGCACGCTCGTTCCCACACCCGGTATGCCCGACGACGACTTGCTTCCCTCACTTCTTGCTGCCTCCGATGTTCTGGGGACCGGCTGGTTCGCTGCCGTCGCGGCGGAGGTCGCTCCGGGAAAACTGTCGCGGTGGAGGCCGACGGCGCCGTCGGCCTCATGGGAGTTCTGGCCGTCAATCAACTCGGTACCGAACGCATTGTCGCCCCCTCAACAACTGAGCCAGCGATGTATAGACTCATCCCATGGTCAAGATCCTTGCGGTACTGGATGACATCACTACTCAAGAGGTTGACGCCATCGTCAATGCCGCCAACAACGCCATGCGTGGTGGTGGAGGCGTCGATGGGGCGATCCATCGCGCCGGGGGCCCGGACGTGCTCGCAGACTGCGTCGCCCGATTTCCCAATGGTTTGGCGACGGGAGACGCGGGATGGACCACAGCGGGCCGACTCCCTGCTCGCTGGGTAATCCACACCGTCGGCCCCAACTATCGAGCAGGGCAACGCGACAGGGGTCTTTTGGAATCCTGTTATCGGCGCTCGCTTGAGGTCGCCGATGAACTCGGAGTCAGGACCATGGCGTTCCCCCTGATCAGCGCCGGAGTTTACGGCTGGCCTCCAGAGGACGCAATCGATGTCGCAGTGTCCACAATCAAGGTGGTCGAGAGCAAGGTCGCCGAGGTCCGGATCGTTGTTCTACGCGAGGATGTCCTGGCAGCTGTTCAAGCACGTATCGGGAAATAGAGAATGGTGCTCGGCGGGTTCACTGCGCCGAGGGAACCATACGAGTGACTGGAGCGAAACATGACTGTATCCGGAATCGGAGGACTGTTCTTCCGCAGCCGCGACCCCGAGGCTCGGGCGGCCTGGTACCGCGAACATCTCGGAATCCACGCCGGCCACGACCAAATATGGCAGCAAGAAGCCGGAATGACCCTCCTCGCTCCCTTCGATTCTGACACGGACTACTTCGCTGCCGACCAGTCATTCATGCTGAATCTTCGCGTCACGGACCTGGGTATCTTGGTTCGCAAGCTGGAAGCGGCAGGAATCGCGGTGGAGGGCAAAGACGAGTGGAACACCGAATACGGGCGGTTCGTTCGTATCCATGACCCCGAAGGGTTGCCAATCGAATTGTGGGAGCTGCCCGGCTGACCCGCCGGGCTGGAGTAGCTGACCCGCCGGTCCAAAGAAGGCCGGCCCACTGGCTTCGGGCGGCCAACCCACCTATCCGAAAGAAACCAACGAGGCAGCCTGCCATCAGAAAGTCGTGGGAATTGAATTCTGCGCGCCGTCGTTGAGATCGGGGAACGCCCAGCAACAAGGACGGAGCTCCATGGAAAACTCTGCACAGTTCAATTCTCTGCCGCCGCTACGGGAACAGGCAGAACGGCTCGTTCAGCTCGGTGCCCACGAACTTCTCGGGCAAACGGCTGAGCAGGTGCAAGAGGAAGCAGCGGAGCTCCAGTCGCTCACGCCGGACGAGGCACTGCTCGTCCCCTCCACAATCTCCTGTTCATACGCATCACTCATGGAGCTGGTGCTGAATGAGGGAAAGAACGGCTTCGTCGTCGAGGATTTTACGGACCCCGCGGACTTCGTGACCGTGTCCGGAGCCGACTCACCGCCGGTCACCCTGCCTCGGGGAGACTGGTACGCCTTGGTGGAACCACGCCGCGGCGACGAGTTCTCCAACGCATCGCCCGCTGAGGCTTTGGCGGTCATCAGCCGAGACGGGCGAATCCCGCTGACGATGTCGGAGGGAATCTTCTGGCTCCTGCAGCAACCAATGATTCTCGAGCGCAACCATTGCTTCATGACAATCGGTTCGCGCAAACCAAAACCGAAGAGCGGCTTCGATTCGCGAACCCCAGCACTCTGGATCAGCAACGGTACAGGTCGCGACGGTATCGAAAAACGGAACGCTCCCAAACTCGGGTGGTGCTGGTGGAACAACCGGCACACGTGGTTGGGAATCGCTCACGCGAGCAGGCGAGTGGCGGCGTAGAGGAAGCCTCATGGGTGCGGACCATGGTTGGTGTTGAGAGTCTGACGCTGGTGCCACGCTCGACGTCGAAAGACAAAACGTCACCATTGAAACCGGCACCCTCTGGCCAGAATGGATCACTCAGCGAGATTGTTGCCGAATGGTCTGTCACTGCGGTGATGGTGAATGTGAGTTATTCCGCTCCCACTCCCGGCAGTTCAACAGGGCCGGGTGAGGGGAGAACTCTCTTTTGGCCAGGCTATGTCTCGGCTGGTTTGTTGCTTTGTGAGTGTGGAGAAGCCTTTCTTGCGTCTCACCATCCATCTGGCCAAAAGGCAGCAAGCCAGCACTGCGAGGGCACACACGAGGTAGAAGATGTACTCAGCTCCGTTGATGGCCGATTGGTAGACGTTTCCCCCACGACTGGCAGGAGGGATCATTCCGTGCGGTGTCCCAAGCCTGATAGATGTTGTTGGTGATTCCGAAGAAGAAAGCTACGGAGAAGAGAGCCGATATCCAGGCACCAACAACTGATGCTTTCTCCAACATCTGCAATCTTCTTGACGTCACGTTCGTAGGGACACTCATTCCAATTCGCTCCTCAAACCAGTCTTCCTGATGCTGGCACCATCTACTGGATCCTGTGGCACTGCTCGCCGATGTAGGCTCCTTGGGAGTAGAAACGGGCACACTGCTTGCCGAGGCGAACGTTGTAGGGTGCTCTCGCGCTGTTCCCGCCACGTGTTCCGATGGGGCTGCACCCTCAGTGATGGCTACCAGTCACGGTGCTGAAGATTGAATTATTCTTCGAGCCACGGTTCTGGAAATCGATTCTGTAGTTGCAGACCTGTCCGGTTGCTGACATGGCGTAGGCGGACTCTCGAGTGATTCGAGTTCCAGACCCTTGGATGTCGTGAGTGAGAATGAAGCGCGGGATTCACCACGAATTCCATGGCAAGATTCACGGCCATCTCCACCACCAAAACCTCGTCCTTGCTCAGCACCACCGCCACAGCACCATCCGTCCCATGAGACTGGAGAACGGCACCGACAGGAGACGGCCCAATCCTTCGAACACGATGCTTGTTTTGGGGCCGTGTCCATTATTGAGTGCGCTTTGCGTACCCTGTGCGTAGGGAGGTGGGGGGCGCGGTGTTGATTGGCTAAATTTTGGCCAAAAATTGAGTTTGTGGCCGGGCGGGAGGAGAAAGCCCGGCACCTCGTCTGGGTTGAGATGCCGGGCTTTTCTCCGTGGAGCCGACTAAGGGACTCGAACCCTTGACCTGCTGTTTACAAGACAGCTGCTCTACCAACTGAGCTAAGTCGGCACGTCTGGCGGACCTGAGTCCTTCAGACCTGCGTGGCAGCGTCACCATGTCCACTGTCAATCGCTGCAACTTCTCACAGCGTCCTATATCTTGCCAGAACGACGCCCTTCTGGCCAATCCATCTTCACCATGATTTGTGCCGCACCTTGGATTCGATGGACACTTCCGCATGATCGAGGAAACGCGAGCGCTCCGACATTCTTGAGACCCTGCAATCGCCTCTGGAGCGGTGAGGGTCCAGTCGTACACTCACACGACTGGACCCTCACGCCATCCCATTCTTGGCAAGCACCTGACACCGAAGGCCGCGCTGGCGTCCGATGCCACGCTCGGGGGCTAGTCTTCGGTACCCTCTCCAGCAACGATCTGGCGAGCATACTTGGTGAGATTTCCGTCGGGCCAGTTCACGAGCTCGCGTCCATCGATGATCGCACGCGGTGTTCCGCTCAGACCGTTGGCGCCAAACTGTTCATAGGCCAGATCAACCCACTTCTGGAAGCTGCCGTCAGCCAGCGTGGTTTCCAGCCCGGTGACGACGTCGTCGGGAACGCCGACTTCCTGAGCGACCCGGAGCAGATCCTCAGTGGTTGGAACGGGCAAACTGGCGTCCTGCTCGAAGAGGGGCTGGGTCACTTCGCTGAATACGGTGTTGTGGAACTCGAGATACTGCTCGGGCGCATTGGCTGCGATGTAGAAATCGGCGGCCGCGCCCAAATCCGAGAATTCCTGTCCCAGAATCGAAACGGGCTGGTAAATGAGAGTGATGTCCCCATCCGCCGCCATCTGGGTCAGTTCTTCGGCATAGGAGGCTTCCAGCTGGTTGCAGTAGGAGCAGAGGTAGTCGAAGTAGATCGTCACCGTGGGTGCTCCCTCGTTCTCCGTTCCCGCCACCAGCTCCGAGCCCACAGAGATGCCTCCCTGGTCATTCACGTTCTCGGGCGTACCCTCCGTGAAGACACTAGCGGCCGGCTCAAACGGAGCCCAGTCGTTCTCTTGGGCGCGCTTGTTGCCGGAACTGACGATGAAGTATATGGCCGTTGCGATGATGGCGACGACGACGACCGAGCCGATGATCGCCATCAGTTTGTTTCTCTTGGCCCGCCGTGCTTCTTCTTCCTGGAGCTTGCGCGCCGCTTCGCGTGCCTGCTCCCTGCGCTCCTGTTTGGTCAAGTTAGATCCGGAAGTGCCCGGAGTGTTCCGTGATGCCATAGCTGAATCCTAAACGAGATCTCTGGGAGCTCGCTGTTCATGTCGTGTTAGTGGTGACTGAAAATGACTGGTTCTTGAATGGGTGCCCAGTTCGGCGGTCTCTCGGAGTCGAACTGCGCGAGGCCCACGCCGCCAACCATAAGAAGAAGAACCGCCACCCAAAATGCACGATAGCCCACGGAGGGTGCCACTCCTGCCGCGATCCTCCTTGCGCCCTCACGAGCCGGGTTGTTTCCTCCCATGAACCAAGACATCGTGAACATCACAGCGGCTCCCGCCACCGGAGCAATCCTCAGGTCAGCGGGGTTGAGCAAGCTCACCAGCCACGTCACAAGCCCTCCGAATCCAAGACCCAAGGTCAATCCGAGAACCTGCGACAGGCATGCCTTGACCAGCGTCCACGGAAGTCGCACACTGATCCAGAACCGCTCTCCACTGAAACGGCCTCCCTTGGTCATGCGCCGCCTATTGAGGTCTCCGAGCGCGACGCCAACAATCGCCGCGAATACACTCAGAACTCCAAAGACGATCACGGAAACAAGCGGCCAGCTCGCAGCCAGAAGAAGCAGCGCCAGACCGATCAGTACCACTGGGAGCCTTGCCGGGGCAGGCGGGCGCAACCATTTCGGAATCTCGACACCCGGAGCTTCCTGACCCGGGAACGGCTGATGGACGCCTCCTGAGTACGGTGGCTGAATCTGGCCAACACGCTCTTGCGACCCCGAATAACCTTGAGCTCCCGGATGGTCCTGCTGCCCCCGGGGGCCATATCCCCGCTGGTTCGGAGCCACATGGGGCACTTGCCCCCCGGCTTGTTGATAGTCACGATGAGGAGTCGCGGGTAACGGTTGCGTGGGCATGGCTACCGTGGAACCTTCCAAGGAATTCGCCCCGCCGGGTAGGCCACCTGCAACTGGATACTGAGCGGTTGCTCCGCCCGCGGCGCCGGTGACTCGCGTGACCTGCCCATCAATGGCGGATCCATCCCGCCAAGCATTGTCCGCTACGGGAATCACGCGGGTGGCACCGTTCTCGTTGGCCGCTTCGTCGTCAACGGTGGGCAATTGAACGGTGGCACCCTCACGATACAATCCGGCCCGGGCCTGCACATCGGATTGATCGTCGTTCTCGTAAAGGACGCTCCGGATGACAAAGGGGGCATCTTCCGCAGAAATGTCGGAATCGTCCTCCAGCCCTGCATCCGTCAACTCGCCATACGCCACAACCTCCGTGTGACCCTCGTTCTCACCGAGAATCACCGTGCGCTGTCTTTCGTGGTCGAACGCCTCGTCCGGCTCTCGCACGTCCTGCCACGAGGCGAATGCGGACTGTTCCAGAGAAGAGACTCGCTCCTGCGACTCGTTTGCCCGGAAGGCATCGCCCTCCAGATCCTCCTCCACAGCATCGCTCCGGAGAACGTCGCCGGCACCATGATGACCCACACCGGCCTGCCCACCACCTGCGAGAACACCGCCACCCCGAGTGCCACCCGCGGGAACACCTCCATCCATGGCGAAGTTGCGCGTCGCAGATGTGCGGAGATCACCTAGAATCTCCGGAGCGGAACTTGGATTCTCGATGATGGCAATCAGTTCGTCATAAGTTATCCGCTCGCTGGCATTGGGGGAGAGAGCGCGGCGGAATGCCGCACCGATCTCGGGAGAAAGATGCGGCAGGTACATGTCGCCGTTCAACACACGGTTGGTGACCTGAAGGGTTCCATCAGACCCGAAGGGTGGGTAACCGGTAGCGGCAAATGCCAGGACTGCGGTCAACGCCCACCAATCGGCCTGCATCGACGGTTCCGCGCCCTGCACCACCAGTGGATCGCAGTAGCCCGGAGTCTGCGTGACGAAGCCCGCCTGGGTGAAGCGCGGATCGTCTCCGAGCTGGGCAATGCCAAAGTCAATGAGGACAGGCTTGTCGCCTTTCATCATGACGTTCGACGGTTTGAGATCCCGGTGAAGAACTCCGGCACCATGGATCGAGTAGACGGCCTCACGCAGATCCCTGGCCAGCTTGACGAGTTCCCCCTCGGTGAAACGGCCTCGCTCGTCGACGTCGTCCTCCAAGGTGTCGCCTTCGATGAGCTGGGTGACGATGAACGCGTCATCCTCGTCTGTTTCGACGTCAAGTACTTCGGCGATATGGGCCCCTTTGACCTTCTGCATCATGCGGACCTCACGGCGGAAGCGTTCGCGCCCGTCAGCAGAGTTGGCAATGTGCGGATGCAGGAGTTTGAGCGCAACGTGCCGCCCCACGCCATCAACGGCCTCGTACACGGTCGACATCCCGCCGTATCCGATCTGCCGGACTATCTGGTAGCCGCCAATCTCCTGCCTCGTCATCACATCTCCACCGTACCCGAAGCGCAAGAAGGGTCAGACGGAGAGTGGTCCGACCCACGGTGGACGACAGGATGGGCGTGAGTCACCCATACAACGTTGTGCAATTGCACACAAGTGCCTTTCACTGGGTCGAGCCACTGGACCGCCCATGAGACTTGCTGGTCGGAACAGTTCACTCCATCCCGGTGGCACCAACCGCCACATATCCGTTCAATCACGTCCACAAACTGGGATTATTCCATTCAGGACAGCTTGAAGAGATGAGGCCGCCGCCTCGAAACCACTCGCGCGGACGCAAAAATTAACACCCCTAACAAATAATTGTGCAGATCAGGGACGGTGTCCCCATTCTCTTTCTGGACCTTTACCAAAATTCATGACAAAATGAACTCGGTTTACCACTTGGAAAACCGTGTCAGAGTCGACACGGACTCGGCACCTTTCACTCGGATCGTCCGGCACGTACCTGCCGGTGAAGGGACCTCTCAATCATGGCATCAGTAACCTTTGACCACGCCACTCGAACCTATCCCGGCTCAGATCGTCCTGCTGTGGACAACTTCTCGCTGGAAATCGAGGATGGCGAATTCCTCGTTCTCGTTGGCCCATCGGGATGCGGCAAGTCCACGTCGTTGCGTATGCTCGCAGGCCTCGAGGAAGTCAACTCGGGCCGCATCTTCATCGGTGACCGCGACGTCACGGATGTCTCGCCCAAAGACCGTGACATCGCGATGGTTTTCCAGAACTACGCCCTCTATCCCCACATGACTGTGGCGGACAACATGGGCTTCGCCCTCAAGATTGCAGGCGAGCCCAAGGACGTCATTCGCAAGCGTGTTGAGGAGGCCGCCAAGATACTTGATCTCGAACCCTACCTCGACCGCAAGCCCAAGGCCCTCTCCGGCGGGCAACGCCAGCGAGTGGCCATGGGGCGCGCCATCGTTCGCGAGCCTCAGGTCTTTCTCATGGACGAGCCACTCTCCAATCTGGATGCCAAGCTTCGCGTGCAGACCCGTACGCAGATCGCTTCTCTGCAACGCCGACTGGGTATCACGACCGTCTACGTGACTCACGATCAGACCGAAGCTCTGACCATGGGAGATCGTATCGCCGTTCTCAAGGATGGGGTACTTCAACAGGTTGGTACACCGAGCGAGATGTACCAGACGCCGGCCAATGCCTTCGTTGCGGGATTCATCGGATCCCCGGCCATGAACCTCGGCAAGTGGCGTGTGGAGGGTGATTCCGCCATGTTCGGCGATGCGAGAATCTTGTTGCCCCGTACAGTCAGCAAGCAAATCTCGTCCGCAGACGACGGCCAGATCATCGTCGGTTTCCGGCCCGAGTCCCTCGAGTGGACGCAGACGCCCGGCGAATCGAACATTCCTCTCAACGTGTCGTTCGTGGAGTCCTTGGGATCTGATGCATTCGTCTACGGATCTGTTGTCGGCACCGAGAGGGAGACTGAGAAGTTCGGGTCAGGTGACAGCTCCAACCAGTGCACCGTCCGCATCGAGCCGCACACGCTGCCACAGACCGGCGACATCATGAATCTCACGGCCGCACGAGATTCGGTCCACTTCTTCTCAGCCGCCACCGGCACGCGCCTGAATCCCTGACTCTGGAGTTCAGGCGGGTTGTCCCGCGCCATGACTCCCTCTCCCGAAGGCTCTCGGGAAGCTGTCCAAAGGAGATGAACAGCTTCCCGGGAGCCGCTTTCGCACGCGGTGAATGCAACAGCTGCCTCCGCAGCAGCACATGTTGCCACCACGGCCCACGAGCACTGTATTGTGAATTCGACGCGCAAAGAAAGGTGGCCCATGAAGCCCTCGCTTCAGATCATGGCGGCCCACGTCCATCCCAGTCTTTTCGATCTGCCCTGGGGCACACCCCTACAAGATTGGCCCGAAAACATCGTCGCGGCACTCCCCCGGGGCATCTCTCGCCACATCGTCCGCTTCGTCTACATGGAAGAGAAGATCATCGCGGTCAAGGAGATCAGCGAGCAGACCGCGTATCGCGAATACCAGATGCTGCGGGACCTGGGCCGTCTCGGTGCACCCGCGGTCCAGCCGATCGCCGTTGTCACGGGCCGTACCACGAGCGAGGACGAGTCCCTCAACGCCGCCCTCGTCACGGAGCATCTAGCCTACTCCCTGCCCTACCGCGCCCTCTTCGGGCAGAACCAGCGACCGGACTCGGTGCGTCGGCTCATCGATGCCCTCTCTGTCCTCATGGTCAGGTTGCACCTGCTGGGCTTCTATTGGGGAGACGTCTCGCTCTCGAATACGCTGTTCCGGCGTGATGCAGGAGAGTTTGCGGCCTATCTCGTGGATGCTGAGACCGGGGAACTCTACGAGTGGTTGACCGACGGCAAACGCCGATACGACATCGACATCGCTCGCACCAACATCATCGGTGAACTCATGGATCTACAGGCAGGTGGAGTCCTCCGGGACGACTTCGACTGCATCGAAATCGGCAACACGCTCGTTGAACGGTACAACATGCTGTGGAACGAACTGACTGAGGCCACCACGTACTCCGCCGACGAGCGGTGGAAGATCGCCGAGAGGATCCAGCGACTCAACGATCTGGGCTTCGAGGTTGGCGAACTATCCATGGCCACGGATGCCAAGGGCACTCGCGTTTCGATTCAGCCCAAGGTTGTTGACGCCGGTCATTACTCACGGCAGATCATGAAACTGACCGGTATGGACGTGGAAGAGAATCAGGCTCGGCGCATGCTCAATGACATTGAGCAATACCGTGGTACCAACAACATCGGTAAGTCTCTCCCCATCGCAGCACATGACTGGATGACCCATGTCTTCGAGCCCACCATCGAAGCCATTCCCCGCGAGTTGCGCGAAAAGTTGGAGCCCGCCGAAATCTTTCATCAAGTGTTGGAGCACCGGTGGTACATGTCCGAAAAGGCGAACCAGGACGTTCCCCACGCCGAAGCCATTCGCTCCTTCATTGACACCGTCCTGCGCCATCAACCCGACGAACGTTCCTTCTTCGGCAAATCAGCCGAAGAAGTCCTCGGACCGGATACTGGCGAGATCTCGGGGATGAGCACATACTTCTTCTGACGAGCGCCATTCCCGGGCACCATCGCTCCACCAGTTCGGGCACCACGTCACGCGCAAGCTTCGGTTCGCACACGAAATAGCGGGCCACCTGGCGTTGAGCCGTGCCTTTATTGGCATGCCTCGACGCCACGTAGCCTCCACGGAATCCGGCGTCCGAAAGACCCGGCCCTGACCCTCCACATCACAGGACGATGCGGCCTCCCCGTTCTCAGGGAGGCCGCATCGTCCGTTTGATCGTGTGGTCTCAACCACTCAGTCGAATGAACTCAGGCGTTCAATTCTTCGATGACGAGTTCGGCGATCTGAATTGCATTGAGGGCGGCACCCTTGCGCAGGTTGTCGCCCACCACGAACATCGCGAGACCGCGGCTGTCCTCAACCGACTGATCCTGGCGGATACGGCCCACGAAGGAAGGATCCTTGCCGGCCGCAGCCAGCGGAGTGGGTACATCAGTCAGTGACACACCAACTGCAGTGGACAGAAGAGCGCGCGCCTCCTCGGGGGTCACCGGGGTCTCGAATTCAGCGTTGATGGACAATCCGTGACCGGAGAACACAGGGACGCGCACGCAGGTGCCGGAAACCAACAGCTCAGGAATCTCGAGGATGCGGCGGGACTCGTTGCGCAGCTTCTGTTCCTCGTCCGTCTCCTCGGAGCCGTCGTCCACGATCGAGCCAGCCAGAGCGACGACATCGAATGCGATCGGGGCGACGTAGACATTCGGCTCGGGCAGGGTCACGGCATCGCCGTTGGTCACCAGCTGAGTGATGTCATGCTCAACTCCAGCGCGTACCTGGCCCTCGAGCTCCTTGACGCCGGCGAGGCCCGATCCGGACACTGCCTGATAGGAGGAAACGACGAGGCGCTTGAGGCCGTACTTGCGATGCAGTGGTCCGAGCACCGGCATGGCTGCCATGGTGGTGCAGTTCGGATTCGCGATGATGCCCTTGGGCCGATCGGCGATGACGTGTGGGTTGACCTCGGAAACCACGAGGGGAACCTCGCTGTCCTTGCGCCACGCGGACGAGTTGTCCACGACAACTGCTCCGGCGGCTGCGAACTTGGGAGCATATTCACGCGAAGTGGTGGCGCCAGCCGAGAACACGGCGACGTCGATACCGGAGAAATCTGACGTGGCGATGTCCTCCACCACGATGTCCTCGCCGCGGAAGGGAAGAACTGTGCCTGCGGAGCGAGCCGAGGCGAAGAAACGGATCTTGTCCGCTGCGACGCCGCGATCCTCGAGGATGGCGCGCATGACGCGGCCGACCTGGCCGGTAGCGCCTACAACTGCAAGAGTAATACTCATCGTCCGGTACCTCCATAGACAACTGCCTCGGACTCCGAGTCGAGACCGAATGCACGATGAACGGCGCGGGCAGCTTCCTCAAGCTGCTCGGGGGCCATGACAACTGAAATGCGGATCTCCGATGTGGAGATCATGTCAATGTTCACGCCAAGCTGGGCGAGCGTGGCGAACAGCTTCGCGGAGACACCCGAGTAGGTGCGCATACCGGCCCCGACCACCGAGAGAATCCCGATCTGCTCGGTGACCTGAATCTGATTGAAGCCGAGTTCCTCCTGACGTGCTTCGAGGGTGTTCACAACACCCTGAAGCTGCGTCTGCGACACCGTGAAGGAAATGTTCGCGAGGCCCGGATTTGTCAGGGCCGCGTTCTGGACAATCATGTCAATGTTGCCGTCGGCCTCGCCCACGGCTGCGAAGATCTTGAAGGCGGCGCCCGGAACATCTGGGACACCCAGCAAGGAAATCTTGCTTTGTGAACGGTCATGGGCAACTCCAGTGATGACCGGGGCTTCCACTGGCTGCTGTGTATCGAATTTATCGCTCACGATCCAAGTTCCTTCCTTGTCGGAGAATGACGAACGTACGTGGAGGGGGACGCTGAACTTGCGGGCATACTCCACCGCACGCAAGTGAAGAACCTTGGCGCCGTGAGCGGCAAGTTCCAAAGTCTCTTCGTAGGTCATGACAGGGGTCTGCCGGGCAGCGGGAACGATGCGAGGATCAGCAGAGAACACGCCATCCACGTCCGTGTAGATCTCACAGACATCGGCATTCAGTGCCGCAGCAAAGGCAACTGCGGTGGTGTCCGATCCGCCGCGTCCCAGCGTTGTGACATCGTTCCGGGAATTCACACCCTGGAATCCGGCCACAATGGCCACCGCGTCCGATTGCAGGGTGCGCAGGATTCGCTCGGGGACCACACCCACGATGGAGGCCCTGCCGTAGCGGTCATCCGTCAGGAGTCCCGCCTGCTGCCCCGTGTAGGCATGCGCCTCAACTCCCTCTTCATCCACTGCCATTGCCAGGAGAGACATCGAGATTCGCTCCCCCGCCGTCAGGAGAATGTCCATTTCACGAGCGGGCGGGTTGGGGGCAACGTCATTGGCGAGGTCGATGAGTTCGTCCGTCGTATCGCCCATTGCGGAAACGACGACGACGACATTGTTGCCAGAACGTTTGGTGTCGGCGATTCGCTTGGCGACGCGCTTGATGCTCGCAGCATCAGAGACGGACGATCCACCGAACTTCTGGACGACGAGTGCCATGGGTTGCTCCTTTGATAGACGGTCTCATCGTAACCGTGACCATTGTTCACTCTTGGGGACGTATCGTACGTTGGACATGAGATTGCCGCCACACACGCCACGTAACGTGCGGAAACTCCCTGATGTTGCACCGCCGGATCGTCACCTCGTACTACTGTGACGGAATCCCGCTCGGGGCCGGTGTCCCGCTTGGTGTGTGAATCTTCTGGCGCCCCTCGAAGGCGCGTGACAGGGTGATCTCATCCGCGTATTCCAAATCTCCACCCACAGGCAAGCCGGATGCCAGCCGTGATACAGTGAGGCCGATCGGAACCAGCAGACGTATGAGATAGGCCGCGGTCGCCTCACCTTCAATGTTCGGATCCATCGCAAGAATAACCTCCTGCACCGTTCCGTCCTGGAGGCGGGTCAACAACTCGCGGATACGCAGATCCTCCGGTCCCACCCCCTGAATCGGATTGATGGAGCCTCCCAGCACGTGGTAACGACCCCGGTATTCCCGGGTGCGTTCGATCGCGACAATGTCCTTGGCTTCCTCGACCACGCAGATCACGCTGTCGATCCGGCGGGCATCGGAGCAGATCGAACAGATCTGGGCTTCCGTGACATTTCCACAGATCTCACAGAAGTGAACTCGGTCCTTGACTCGCGAGATCGCGTTCGTCAACGCCGTGACATCCGCAGGCTCCTGCTCCAGAATGTGGAAGGCAATACGCTGGGCGCTCTTGGGCCCAATACCGGGGAGCCGACCGAGCTCGTCGATCAACTCCTGTACGGCCCCGTCATAGACGCCGGGCATTAATACTCCTTCTCTCCAACGATCTCCTCGATGACCGTTCCGTTGAACGTATCGAGGACAACGTCAATTCCCACGAGATTGGACTGGGCGATGGTGGGATCATCCGCCGAGACCTCATCATCCTCGTCAGTCGAGGCGGAGAAGGCCGATTGATCAGAGTATCCACGATATCCGTTGAACCCGCCGTTGGTGAATCCACCGCTACCCCCGTGCACCTGACGAATTCGTGAGGCGATCGAGTTTCCGTTGGAGGACGCCGGGCTGGCAGCTCCCGTTGCGGCGAAGTTCCCCGGATTCACTGGCGACGCGGCGCGAAATTCTCCTCCGGCGACACCTTGCCCGTCTGGCTGATTACCCGGTCCAGTGGTCGCTTGAGCAGGGCTATTCGCTGCCGGAGGCGTCGCGTTGCTCTGCGCCGAAGTCCCGGAATCCCGTGGGCGAGAAGGCACGGGCATTTGCTGCGCGTAGAAGGGTTCCTCGTCCTCGAAGGGTTGCGGTGGTTCACGGTCCTCAAAGGGAGGAGAGGGGATCTGGCCATCGAAGTGGCCGGATCCGAAAGTGTCACCTGCGGGAGTAGAAGGATCGGATGGCTGGGCGTTGTCCGGCGCTTCTTGATTCTGGGAATGCTCCTCCACCGGCACGGAGGCAGATGCCTCCCGCTGCGCAGCATCGGACAAAGAGGCCCGTGAGGACACATGACCTTCGGGAATCGTGCTCCCGGCGAGAATTTCTTCGACCGATTGGTCGACAAGCTGGGCCAATACTCCCGCGACATCGGCGGGAGCCTCCGTCCGAGTGGGCCGGGGCTCAGGCGTTGGGCGCGAAGGGCCGTTCTGTGAGTGTTCCTGAGCCGCCGGTTGATTCTGAGACACCGGCCGCTTGCGGGGAGCAGGGTAGGTCTGAAATGTCGATTGCTCTTGTGACTCAGGTAGGGCCTGAGTCTCCGGCTGCTCCTGGGAAGCCAATTGCTCCTGGGAGGTTGGCCGGGCGTGCGAGGCCTGAATCGCCTGGTAATCCCCGGGCCGAGTTCCCCGAAGGTCTGGACCTTGGGAGGACTGGGTAGATCCGTCTCGAGGAGGCTGGGCGCCTGTACCCTGCCGATCCTCGACCACCGGCTCCACCGTGCGCATGTCAGGAGCCTGAACGATTTCACCCACCGTCCCCTGTACCGACGCCCGGATTCCCAGAACGTCGTGAAGGGCCGCCTCTACTCGCGGCGCATGCCCACGGTTGTTGAACGTGGTGGCCAGCCCGGCCGTCTGGAACGCAAGCACAAGCACGTCCCCGGAGAATGAGCCAACATGAGCATTCGTCTGAATGAGGGCCGCCGTGGATCGGGAGTGGGTCTGCACGGCCGTGACGACTTCGCTCCAGCGTTGGCGAATGATCGATGCGTCCGCTCCCACAGGTGCCGCGTCCTTGGGCTGTGCACCCTCCGTTTGCTGACCACTTGGAACCGGAGTCCCCGCGGAGGAAGCCGAGCCTTGCTCGGACGCTCGTTGCGCTGGCCGCGGGGGAGCAACCTGCTTCGGCGCGTTCCGGGCAGAATCCTCCTGAGTCGGAATGCCCGGTACAGGAACGGGCTGGCTCGTACCAGCACCCCCCTCATTCATGTCCGTTCGCTCTTGCGCGGGCTCGACGGAACCGGGAGTCGCGGCCCATGCCGGATTGATCCGGCGGCCGGGCGTTGTGGAATGCGGAGCCATACGAGCGCTGGAGCTCTGAGCTGGTCGTGATTGGGACGTCTGCTGCGACGGCGTCCGCTGAGCGGCGGCAGGACGCGCCGGGCGCTCGGCTGCGATCTGCTCACTCCGGGAAACCTTCGACTCCCCACCCGGAGACTCAGGAAGAAGCAACCGCGCACAGAGCAGTTCGAGCTGGAGCCGGGGAGAGGTGGCACCAACCATGGCGCTGAGCGCATCATTGACCAGATCTGCGCAGCGCGAAGCACGGGCGGCACCCAGAAAATTCGACTGCGCCACCATGCGTTCGTACTGGTCGCGTGGCACCGAGGCAAGCACGTCCGTTGCGGACTCCCCCGCCAGCGCAATGACAATCAGATCGCGCAAGCGCTGCAGCAAATCCTCCACGAAGCGCCTCGGATCGTGCCCTGACTGCACCACACGGTCCACCACGGAGAACACCGTGGCTCCATCGTTGGCAGCCAGCGCCTCCACGACATCGTCCAATAGCGAGCCGTCCGTGTAACCCAAGAGCCCGACGGCGTCCTGGTAGTTCAGGATGTTGGCCTCGGAACCACCGATCAACTGGTCGAGTACCGAGAGGGAATCACGAACCGATCCACCACCGGACCGGACCACGAGCGGAAGAACCCCGGCGCCGACGTCGATCCCCTCGTCTGCACAGATCTCACCGAGAAAATGCTCCAAGGTGTCCGGGGGAACAAGGCGGAACGGATAGTGGTGGGTACGCGAACGAATGGTTCCGATGACCTTTTCCGGCTCTGTGGTCGCGAAAATGAACTTGATATGAGGCGGCGGTTCCTCGACGAGCTTGAGCAGGGCGTTGAATCCCTGATTGGAAACCATGTGGGCCTCATCGATGATGAAGATCTTGAAGCGGTCACGAGCAGGGGCGAAGGATGCACGTTCGATGAGATCGCGGGCATCGTCCACGCCACCGTGGCTGGCGGCGTCCATCTCCACCACATCCAGCGATCCAGAACCTTCCAGAGAGAGCTCGCGGCAGGATTCACATTCCCCACACGGGGTGTCCGTGGGCGCGCCAGCACAGTTCAAGCACCGTGCCAGAATCCGAGCCGAGGTGGTCTTTCCGCAGCCACGCGGCCCGGAGAACAGATAGGCATGGGCCGTCTTGTTCGCGCGCAGAGCCGCCATCAGAGGCTTCGTCACCTGTTCCTGCCCGATGACGTCCTGGAATCGCTGTGGTCGATATCGACGATAAAGTGCCATGCTCACACCGACAGTCTACGTGCCTCCTCCGACAGAGAAATGGACTCCTTCGCGCGCTGCACAAAGATCACTCGGTGCTGCACGATGAAGCTGAGGAACGATCCACCAAGGTCCGTCGCAATCTTGGCAAGCCACGATGGCAGTCCAAGCGCCATCAGAGTTCGCACACCCACGGCAGTCAGTGCCATGAGAACACCTGCGAGTGCGGCGTACTGCATGGCCTGCCTCCTTGCTCGGACTCGAGACGTCTCCCGAAACACCGAAAACTTGTTGATCGTGAAGTTCACACCACATGAAGCAACTCGCGCAATCACCACGGCTGCAACCACGCCAAGGCGGGGCTGCAGTATCAGGAACAGCACCATCTCCAGAGCCCACGTGATCACCCCCGATCCCGAGTAAGCCAGCAACGGCCGAAAAACGCGAAAGGAATCGACCACCGGCCGGAAATGAGATCTGGAGTTGTGATCGATGTAGACGGTCGAAATCGGCACCTGACGAATCTCCCGTTTGGTGTTCGCTGCGGCCAGCAGCGCGTTGAACTCCCATTCGAAGCGATCTCCCGGAACCTTCAACAGTTCGCCGAGTTGACGGTGCCCATAGGCACGCAATCCTGTCTGAGTGTCCTTCACGCGAGTGCCGCTCGCCAGCCGGAAGAACAGCGCGCTGGCGAAGTTGCCGAAGCGAGAGCGCAACGGAACGTCGCCCGTGAATCCACGCACGCCGAGCACCACCGCCTCGGGAAAGCGCTCCGACTCCTCGGCAACGCGCGCGATGTCCGCAGGCCTGTGCTGTCCATCGGAATCGGCACACACGACGGTCTCTCCCGGGGCATTCTTCAGGCACCACGCAAATCCGTGCCGCAGCGCGCAACCCTTGCCACGGTTGTCCGGGTATCCGACCACAGTGGCTCCGAAGCTGGCGGCCCTGGCGAAGGTGTCCTCGTGGTCGGGACCGGATCCATCGTCCACAATCAATACCTGCGCCCGGGGAAGCTCCAGGCGCAGCGCACGGACAAGCTCGGTGAGGCGGTGGTCCGGTTCCAGAGAAGGAATGAGGACGATCATGACAGGTCCTCGATGTAGAGGACATCCGAGGTGCCACGCTCGTTTCCGCTTCCACCCGGCCGGTTGACCACCTCGCCATCGAAGTACATCGTGGATGAGCCCCCGCCATCGAGGTTGTAGGCGGTCTCGCATCCGAGAGACACCATGAGTTCGGCCGCCTCGGTCATCGTCAAGCCCTTGGAATACCCAGTGTCACGTCCATCGACGACGACGAACACCAGTTTCCCGTCCGCCTTCACCCCCACGAGGGTGCGCGGTTGCTCCCCCTGAATGGAGTGGTTACCGAAATTGGTGTCAATCTCCACTGCATCGATACCGCCGATGACAGCGCCATCCTGAACAAGAGCCGGGCCGAAGGAAAGCGTGTTCCAGACACCGTCGTCGAGCAGATCGTCAGCGGTTGTGGCGGTTTCGTCGTACAGAGCAACGGTGCCATCCGTGTAAAAGGCAAGACCTTCGCGAGCACCCTCGTCGCGGTAGATCACGCCGTTGCGAATGATGATTCCTGTGTCCCGGAACCCGTAGTAGTCACCGTTGACGGCGAAGATGGCATCCTGATCTGCGGCAATATCCGATGTGTTCTCTATGATGTTCTGGCCAAACGAATCGTTCGCGAAGGCCGAGCGCAGCGCCGTGGCATCCGCCAGATCCACGCTCGCCACGTAATAGGTGACGGTGTCGCTGCCCGCTCCCGTCGAATGTTTCTCAATGGCGATCGTGGCATTGGAACCCTCGTACGTCGAATCGGTGACCTGCGCGGATGCGGATGTCTCCGGTGAAGCATCTCCATCCACACCGCCATGCTCTGCTTCGTATTCGGTGACGTTGGAGATCTCCACGTGTTCAATGACGTATCGGTCCAGAGCCCACGCACTGACGGAGGCCAGCACCAAGGTGACAGCCAACGAAGCACCAAGAAGGATACGGCGCCCACGGCGCCAGCCGTGCTGCTTGTCCTCGCTGCGCGCCCAGGGCGGCGAGCCCGGGGCAGGGGTTGGTCGGGTATCAGTTCTCTCAGTCATGGCCCGACTCTAGGAAGCCGACGTCGGACCTTCGTGAGGGGAACATATGACGAAGTTATGAGTGCCGGGATTCAGATCCTTGCCAGTGGGCACCATGACCCAGATCATCACACACCAACCCAAGGAGTTTCGCGCATCAGCCAAGGAATGGATCAATGACAGACAACCACCCCAAGGTCCACATGGCGAGATCGATTGCCTCATTTCGTGGGAAGGCCAAGGATGGAGGTTTACGCCACCCCAACGATGGATACGGAAATACCCATGAGCAGTGCATCTGCACCTTCCAGCGGAAATACAGCCACCTCGGCGAAACGAGGAGCATTCTCGGGCCGCAATGCCTTCATTTTCGCGGCCATCGGATCCGCCGTGGGCCTTGGCAACATCTGGCGCTTCCCGTACGTTGCCTACTCCAACGGCGGCGGCGCATTCATGCTTCCGTACATCATCGCCCTTCTCACAGCAGGCATCCCACTCCTGTTCCTCGACTACGCCATCGGCCACCGCTACCGCGGCTCCGCACCGCTCTCCTTCCGGCGCCTGCATCGCCTGACGGAACCCGTCGGTTGGTGGCAGGTGATGATCTGCTTCATCATCGGCGTGTACTACGCCGTCATTCTGGCGTGGGCGCTGCGCTATTTCTTGTTCTCCTTCACACACGAGTGGGGCGCCGATCCCGCTTCCTTCTTCATCAACAAGTTCGTCCAGTCGGCGCCAGCCGAGCATGCCACCATCGGCTTCGACTTTCTGGCCGGCATCGCGTGGCCGCTGGCCCTCGTGTGGGTCGGCGCAATCGCCGTACTCCTGCTGGGCGTACAAAAAGGTATCGCGGCGTCGTCGAGAATCTTCATTCCCGTCCTCGTCCTGATGTTCGTGGTGCTCGTGGGCGTGGCCCTGACATTGCCCGGGGCCACTGACGGTCTCAACGCACTGTTCACCCCCGATTGGGACGCGCTGACCAACTCCAGCGTATGGGTGGCCGCCTACGGCCAAATCTTCTTCTCGCTCTCCGTGGCCTTCGGCATCATGCTCACATACGCCTCCTATCTCAAGAAGAAGGAGGACCTCACGAGTTCCGGGCTGGTTGTCGGCTTCTCCAACTCAGCTTTCGAGATCCTCGCGGGAATCGGAGTGTTTGCCACCCTCGGTTTCATGGCACAGGCCTCCGGTCAGAACATCAGCGAAGTAGCTGGCGGCGGAATCGGATTGGCCTTCATCGCCTTCCCGACCATCATCAATGAGGCTCCCTTCGGCGTGCTGATCGGAGTGCTGTTCTTCGGCTCGCTCGTACTGGCAGGATTCACCTCCATGATCTCGATCATCGAGGTCATCATCGCCGCGGTGCAGGACAAACTTGGCACCGGGCGCATCGCGAGCACACTCGCCGTCGGTGTCCCCATGGCCCTCATATCGATGATTCTCTTCCCGACGACGACCGGGCTCAATCTGCTCGACGTCACCGACGCCTTCGTCAACAACTTCGGAATCGTGGCGGTGGCGCTCGTGGCCACGGTGACGCTCACAGCCGGGTTCGGCACCCTGCCCACCCTGCGCAATCACCTCAATCGTTCGAGCTCCTTCAAGGTTGGTCGCATCTGGCAGCTCTTCGTGGGAGGCATCGTGCCCATCGTGTTGGGCTACATCCTCATCAACGAGATCCAGAACACCGTCACCAACGGATACGGTGGTATGCCTGCATGGTTCATCAACGTGTTCGGCTGGGGCATGGTCGTCGCCCTCGTGGTCATCGCCTTCGCGCTGACCGCCATTCCATGGGGCGATCATTCGAATGCTCACGCGCTTGATTCCGACGGCGACCTCATCCCACCACCAATCCTGGATCGCCTCGTGGACCAGAGTCGAATTCGAGATGCACGCAAAGATCCGACGATCGCCAGCTACAACCTTCCCGGGGATGAACCCGTGGCCAACTCGACACGAGCGCGTCGCGCGGCGGTCACTCAACTCGCGGAGAACGGCGAAAAAGCAACCGGCACAATCAGCAAGGATGACAACCGATGAGCGCTCCAGCCATTGCCATGATGTGTGTATCCATAGTCATCGTTTGGGGAGGCCTGATCGCTGCCGTCATCAATCTGCGCATGCATCCCGAGGGCTCTGTGCAGCTCCTCGACGATTTCGGCCGGCCAGTGGATCGCCCGATGCTTGACGCGACGCACCACGAGTAGTCCACACGGCATCCCGGGGTCACTCAACGCCGCGGCTTTCTTCTGTCGTGACGCCACCGCGCGCCGCCCCCGCGCCCGTCCCGTGTAGAACCTGACACGCTCTGCGCCAGCTCTTCGAGCATCTTGTGTTCCAGCGCCGCCTCCTTCATGGAGCGGCGCTGGAGCCTTTCCATCGCCAGCATGTCCTGCTGCAATGAAGCAAGATACAGCGCGTCCGCCCTGGCACACAACCCCGAGGCGGCACGCGTTCCGTCTTCCGGGTGCCCAATGGACAGAAGGCTTCGCCGCACCGGCTCCTGGGCCAGTTCCGCGGCCTTCTGAGACTCCGCGGTCAGATAACTCATGGCAAAATGGCGGGCAATGCCACCCACGAGAATCAGCATGAGGCACAGGTGCCATGCCTTGAACAGAAGGTAGCCCGCCACCGGAATCAGGGCAAGCTGGAATACTTGGCGCATCGAGTTGAGTTGCTTGAGGTTCGCGATCTGCGCATTGGCCCTGCCTCGCGCAGCAGGGTAGTTCTCCCGGAAGTCGTTGACCACGCCCGTGAGCGTTGCCGCAATGGCTCTGTATTCGTGCACTCCGTCTTCATCGAGCCTCTCACGATTGACCATCGCGAGAATGTCCTGGGCCTCCTCCACAGCCAGAATCACTTCGTGGTTTCGGTCAGTTTGGACAATCATTACAGCGGTCTGGAACTCGAAGGCCTTCTCGGACACGACATCCTCCTTGTGGGTCAGCAAAGACCATGTGAGCAATCCACGCCAGTTCATCAGCGGAATCACAAACCTTTCTGTCCCGTTATGCATCTCTAACGAGTCAGAAACAGTGTAGTTAGCTTGGTGGTTATTGACCACCAAATGAGTCATTCTTTTACTTATGCCGATAGCCCACAACCGCCTTGAGCCTGCCCAAAGGAGGAGAAGCGACGTATTTCGGCGGCTGATGGGAGAAAATATCGCCGCACAACGCAAAAAGAAACGCTGGTCACAGGAGGCTCTGGCCCACAATGCGGGCTGGAGCAGGCAACAACTGAGCCGAGTTGAACTGGGAAAGTCCTCCATCGCGACCGATCGATTGTTGTCCTTGGCGGAGGTTCTGGAGTGTGAGGTCACAGACCTGATCCCCCAGCGCATCGAGGTTTCGGACTCCACGCACTACCCGCGGGCGCGGGAAATGCATTTCAACTACTACTGGGAACCGCCAAAAAGCTGATCATCTGCCTGGCCCCCTTGCGCCCCAACGGGCTGCGACATAGTGTGAGACTGTTAGCCACATCACGTCTCATGTGAAATGTGTGAGACGACATCGTCGCAAACATGAGATTCAAAGGAGATGAGATGATGCGTCGCAGCAATCGTCGATCCCTTTCCTTGATCGCAGCAGGCGCGGCACTCGCGCTCGTCGCAGGTTGTAGTGGAGGGGACAGCGAGCCAGAGGTTTCGATCGATGGCGATTTTTCCGGCCAGACACTGAACGTTGCCGCAGCTTGGTCCGGATCCGAACAAGCCAATTTCGAGAAGGTGCTGGACACCTTCGAGGAGGAGACCGGAGCCACCGTCAACTACACGAGTTTCGGAGACAACGGCCCGGCCTACCTACAGGCTCAGATTGAAGGAAGAGAACCCCCCAACGTGGCGGTCATCAGCCAGCCCGCCCTCCTGCAGTCCCTTGCGGATGCCGGCAACCTGATACCGCTTGACGATTCGGTCAAGGCCGATGTCGAAAAGAACTTTGACGAGAGCTGGGTGGAACTCGGATCGGTCGATGACACTCTCTATGGCGTGTGGTTCAAGGCCGCGCACAAGTCCACCGTCTGGTACAACGCCGATCTCTACTCAGAAGCCGGAGCCACGGTCCCCACGGATTGGGACACCTTCCTCGAGCAGCTTGAACTGATCAACGACGCCGGCTACGCAGGCATCTCGGTGGGAGCGGACGTGGGCTGGCCCCTGACCGATTGGTTCGAGAACGTCTACCTCCGGACCGCCGGCCCCGACCTATACGACCAGTTGGCCAATCACGAAATCCCGTGGACTGACGAGTCCGTGACCCAGGCACTCGAAGTGATGGCGCAGCTGTGGAGCAGTGATGCGCTGCAGCCCGGCGGAGCCCAGCGGTCCTTCCCCGACAGCGTGACCGCCGTGTTCGGAGCGGATCCCCAGGCCGCGACCGTATTCGAAGGCGACTTCGTTGCCGGCAACATCACCGCGGACGGCAACTCAACCGTGGGCGAGAACGCTCTCTTCTACGATTTCCCCTCGATTGACGGATCGCCCTCCTCCGTGGTTTCCGGTGGCGACGTGGCCGTCCAACTCGTCGACGACGAAGCAACCACCGCCCTGATGAAGTTCCTCGCTTCGCCAGAGGCCGCCGAGATTTGGATCCCCGAGGGTGGCCTGCTCTCCCCCAACAAAGAAGTGGACACCTCGGTCTATCCCGATGACGTCTCCCGGCAGATCGCCGAATCCCTCACCACTGCCGAAACCCTGCGTTTCGACATGTCGGACCTGACACCCAGCGCCTTCGGTGGAACGCCAGGTCAAGGTTTCTGGCAGGAGATGATCACCTTCTACGAGAATCCGACGGACATTGAGGGTACTCAACAGCGATTGGAGCAGGCTGCACAGTCGGCTTACAACTAGGGCCTTGCGCCGATGGAGTGCCCCGTCGGCGCAAGTTCTGTGTTTCCCGGTCACCAGACCCAAGGAGATGAACCGCCGTGACACCACCTACTGATACAGCCGCCGCCCCGGTCAAGGAGAAGGAGACGCCCCATGCTTCTCGCACTCCGGGGCGGTGGCGTCGCGGCCTGATCATCACCTCGTTCCTTGCCCCAGCACTCATCATGCTGGGGGCGCTGGTGATCTATCCAATCATTTACACTCTTATTCGTTCGTTCTACGACAGAAGCGGTTCCTCGTTCGTGGGCTTCGAGAACTACATCGCCATGTTCACGAACGAGACCACATACACTGCGATCCGCAACAACGTGATGTGGGTGGTCATCGCCCCGGCTGCCTGCACAATCCTGGGATTGATCTTCGCTGTCCTCATGGAGAAGTTGCGCTGGAAGACCGCCTTTCGGCTGATCATCTTCATGCCGATGGCGATCTCCATGCTGGCGGCAGGTGTCATTTTCCGTACCATGTTCCAGGAGGATCCCAATCTCGGGGTCGTCAACGCGACCATCTCCGGGGTGAAGAGTGCCTTCAGCGACGAGTCAAGTTACCCGGGTGCTCGGCCCCGAGAGGGATTCGACATCATTGCCGACGGCGGCACCGTGGCCTCCGCCGATGAAATCACGGCCGGAAGCAGCCTCACCTTTCCCCTCATCGGTGTCCGGCAAACCAGCGTTCCCGAGGATGCACTGCAGGCAATGACGCCGTCGTCGGCCAAATCAACCGAGATCACGGGCACCGTGTTCCTTGACGTCGTCAGCGGCGGCGGCAGTACCAACGGAACGATTGAGGACGGCAAGAAGGGTTTGCCGAACATACGTGTGGACGCCGTCGATGCGAGCGGAGCCGTCAGCGCCCACGCCACAACGGGATCGGACGGCACCTTCACGATCGAAGGCCTGGACCCCGGCGGAACCTATCGGATTGCGCTGCCGGCCACCAATTTCCAACAAGGTTTCCAGGGCGTCTCATGGCTGGGTCCCTCACTCATCAATGCCGTGATCATCCTGTCCTACGTCTGGATCTGGGCCGGTTTCGCAATGGTGATGATTGCGTCGGGCCTCTCGGCGATCGACAGGAGCCTCCAGGAGGCCGCCCGGGTGGATGGCGCCAATGAATGGCAGGTATTCACCAGAATCACGGCTCCCCTGCTCTCGCCCGTACTGGTCGTCGTGTTCATCACCCTGATCATCAACGTCCTGAAGATCTTCGACCTCGTCTACGTGATTCCACCCGGACAGTCCAAACCCGCGGCCAACGTGATCGCCGTGGAAATGTGGACGGTCTCCTTCGGCGGAGGCAACAACCACGGACTCGGATCGGCATTGGCCATCCTGCTGCTGGTTCTGGTTCTGCCATCCATGATTATCAATGTCCGCCGCTTCCGTGAGGAGCGAGATCGATGAGCAATCCAGACATGACCATTCCGGAGCTGGAAGTTCCGGGAGCAGCAGAGGGACCAGCCGGTGCACAGAATGCCGGTGCTCCGCCGCAGTCCACCATCGTGCGCGGGAAGCGGACCATGGCGCAACGGATACTCGGCGTGCTGAGCTCGGGATTCGTCAATGTCCTTCTCGTTTTCGTAGCTCTCTTCTGGCTGATACCCACCATCGGGCTGTTCTTCACCTCGCTGCGCTCCTCGGGAGACAACTCCTCATCGGGCTGGTGGACGGTCTTCACCGAACCCGCGCAGATGACGGTCGAAAACTACGCGAACCTGCTCTCCAATCCCACCATCACGGGCTCCCTGTGGAACACGATTGTCATCGCTGTTCCCTCCACTTTCCTCGTGGTGTTGCTGGGGGCGCTGGCTGCGCATGCGTTCGCATGGATGAAGTTTCCGGGCCGCGATTGGCTCCTGATCGCTGTCATCGCTCTTCTGGCGGTGCCCTTGCAGGTGGCGCTCATCCCGCTGGCACGGCTCTTCGGAGCCTTGGGCATCTACGGCAGCGTGGTGGGAGTGATCCTCTTCCACGTGGCCTTCGGGCTACCCTTCGCCATCTTCCTGCTGCGCAACTTCTTCGTGCAGATTCCCGGCGAGCTGCTGGAATCCGCCCGGATCGACGGTGCCGGGGACTGGCGAATCTTCTTCAGGATCGTGTTGCCGTTGGGATTGCCCGCGATTGCTTCGCTGGCGATCTTCCAGTTCCTGTGGACCTGGAACGACATGCTCGTGGCGTTGATCTTCACCAATTCCCAGTCGCAGCCGCTCACGGTCGCCATTCAATCCCAGCTGCGGCAATTCGGCTCCAACATTGACGTGCTCTCCTCCGGCGCGTTCCTCTCGATGCTGGTCCCACTCATCGTGTTCTTCGCGTTCCAACGTTACTTCGTGCAGGCGCTTCTGGCCGGATCGCAGAAATAGCAGAAATCAGGGGCGCGGGAGTGTACGGCGCGGGAATGTACCCGGCTGCCGCGCGCTGGGTTTCACGAAGTCTAACCTTTGTGCTCGAGATCTACCCGTACAACCGCGACTTCGTGAACAAACGTTAGAGTTCGCGGGGCTGGCGCAGAAAGGATCGAGAGGTTTCCCGCCATCCGCTTGGCTCGCGAAGGATCTTATTCATCCCCGTCTGCTGAACCTCCACGATTCCGCATGCCAGTTCTCCGATCACCACCCCATGATCGAACCTAAGCCGCAGGGATGGCCGCCATGATGTCGATGACCATGACAGAGGCCTCGGTCCCTGCCTGTGCATCCTTGGGATAAATCAAAAGGATGCGGGAACCCACGCGCTGACCGACCATTTCAACGCCTCCGCCCTGGGTCACCGGCTGGAAGTCGTCCGGCCACGTTGACGAGGTCTCCTCGCCCCAGTAGCCACCCACGCCGTGATAAAGGAGAGTGTCGGTATCGGTGATGACCTCACCCTTTCCTTCGGATAGCACGATGACCTGCGCTTCCGCAGGCGCCGCTGACCCCTCGGCGTAGCTGATGTTGGGTTCTTCTCCCAGTTCCCCAGTCACATTGAGACCGGCGGGCAGCTCCGCACCCGTCGGTGTTGCTGCGGCCAGAGCATCGGTCGTCGCACCCGTGGTGTTGAGGACATCCACAATGAACACGAGCGTGGAACCACCGGGAATCGGGTCATTGTCCGTATCACCGTAGCCGTATTCCGGAGGAACAACGAGGAGAACCTGATCGCCCACCTTGGTTCCTTCCAGTCCGTACTGCCATCCGGGAATGACATTGTCGAGAGAGATGTTCGCCGCTGTTCCCGATTCATAGGATGAATCGAATTGCACGCCGTTGCTCCACAGGAAACCGGCGTAATTCACCGTGACATAATCTCCGGCACCCACCGTGGTCCCATCGCCCTGCTCCAGCGTCTTGGCGGAGATCACCTCCGGCGGGTCCGCCTCGACCGTCGTCATTGTGGGCAGGCCATCGGCAAAGGTGATCTCCGGCAGTTCACCAGCCGGGTCCCGATCGACCTCGGGAGGTGCAGCTGTTTCGCTCGGCGTGGTCGAAGCATCGCCGGAGGCATCCGTGGCGGAGTCCGCAGTGGAACATGCCATGAGAGAAAAAGAGAGAGCTACGCCAAGCGCGGCTGCAACGAGTTTTGAATGAGAAGTTTTGGTGGCCATGGTTTCGTGGGGTTCGATTCTGGTCGGATTGGAGCGCAAGCGCCGGATCAATAGTTGACAATAGTCACGAATCTTAGGACTTGCCTGCAAGCCAGAGACTAAAACTCGGGGACTAGAATATGTGAGGCGTTGCCATCGCCCGGAAAGCCGACCGGAGAGACACTCACGAAGAACTCAGCACCTCGTTGCACTCCGACAATGAGGGATGGGAAGGAAGGTGCCCGTGCCGGAAGGTCATGTGCTCCACAGACTCGCCGACGCCGTCGTCGGAAACTTTTCCGGAAGCCGCGTGGAGTCCTCCAGTCCGCAGGGACGCTTCGCGAGCGCGTCACTTCTCGATGGAGACACTCTGGCCGGTGCCGAAACCTGGGGCAAACACCTCTTCGTCGGATTCGAGTCCATACCGGCTCAAGTCCACATCCACCTGGGCATATACGGAACGTTGAGGTTCATGGAAGGCATTCCTCCCGTGGTTGGCCAGGTTCGCTGGCGTCTCAGCAACGGCGATATCACAGCCGATCTGCGCGGGCCTGCCGCATGCGCGCTCCTCGACCCATCGGAAGTTCGGACAATCTTGAATCGGCTCGGTCCGGATCCTCTGCGCGCGGACGCCGATCCCCAGAAGTTCATCGATCGGATCCTCCGTTCACGAGCCCCGATCGCAACTTTGCTGATGGACCAGTCCGTCATCGCGGGTACCGGCAACATCTACCGGGCAGAGGTGTTGTTCAGGCTGGGCATCGACCCAGCGACACCGGGCAAAAACATCGGTGTCGAACGCGCACAGGCGATCTGGGATGACATGGTGGTCCTCATGGAGGTCGGCAGAGAACGTGGACGCATCGATACGGTGCGGCCCGAACACGAACCCGAGGCCATGGGACGCCCGCCGCGTGTGGACGACCACGGCGGGGAAGTCTACGTCTATCGCCGTCACGGCCAACCCTGCTGGGTCTGCGGTTCCCCAATCCTCACCACGACGATTGGCGGCCGGAATCTGTTCTGGTGCCCGACGTGTCAAGCCGGAGCCTGAGCTCTTCCCACAAGTTGCGGATCCTGCGCTCTTCTGCAAGCTCCACGAGCGCTCTTGGGTCGAGTTGGCGAGTTCCTGAGCCGAGTGTGATTTCCAGATGGGTACACAGCGTTGGGCGGTGCCTTATGAGGCAGGGCTCAACGCTGTGCGCCCATGAAGCTGCGGAGCAACCCACTTGGTGGCTTGACTCCGTTGTCGCGGGCACCCATGCTGGCAAACTTGCCGGCGTCGATACCCTCGCCCTACTCGGCCGTTTCCTGCTCCTCCAGGAAGGTTGCGTCCACCCGCCAATCCGTCACCTTCTTGGTGATTCCTGCGTCAATGAGGCGCTGGCGCACTTTTCGCCGCTCTGGCTTGCCGATCAGGCTGCGCGGGATGCTCTCCACAAGATGCAGTTCACGGGGCAGCGCGTAATGCGGCAACTCTTTCTCCAAGGTGGCACGGAAGCGAGCAAGGTCGGGCGCGCGCCAAGGCGCTGTCACCACGGCTGCCACTCTCTCGCCGGACCCCGCATCCGGCACTCCAACGACGACGACATCGCTCACGTTCGTCAGTCGCCGGATCGTTTCTTCCACGTGCGAGGGGAAGACATTGAATCCAGAGGTGATGATCAGGTCCTTGGAGCGGTCCACAAGATAAATGAAGCCGTCATCGTTGCGAGCGATGTCCCCCGTGCGGAACCAGCCGTCCACAAAAGCATGCTCCGTCTCCTCCGGGTCGTTGAGGTAGCCCGTGAAAACCTGTGGCCCCTTCACCAGGAGCTCACCGGGCTCGCCGTCTGGCACATCGATCGTTGGATCGTCCTTGTCCACCAAGCGCACGTTGGTGCTGGGAAAAACGAGGCCGAGGCACCCCGGGCGGCGTTCGGATGAAAGCGGAGAGCCACACAGCGTGGGTGACGTCTCCGACATCCCGTAGCCCTCGACGATGTAATGCCCCGTGGCCTGTTCCCACCGCTGCGCGATCTCGCGGGAGAGCGGCATTCCACCACTGACAGCGAATTCGATGGAGGAGATGTCGATGCCGTGTTCCGCGGCGTGCTTGCTGACTCGGTCGAACATCGGAGGCACACCCAGGAAAAACGTGACGGGACGGCGCTGGTGGGCCTGAAGCGCCAGAGCCGGGTTGAAAGTGGGAAGCACAATCTGGCAGGCGCCGATCGCCACCGACGCGCACAGCTGGAAACACATACCGAACGCATGGAAATAGGGAAGCAGCGAGAAGAAGCATTCTGCGCCACGGTCCAGGTTGTAAACCCAGAAGAGGTTCTGATTGACGTTGGCCCGCAAGTTGGCGTGAGTCAACGGAACGGACTTCGGCACCCCGTTGGTTCCGGAGGAATGAAGAATGACAGCAATGTCGCTGCCTGCGTTGGCAGGCGTGGTGGAGTTTCCGGTGGCGGCGGGGTCGCCCGCCGTGTCAGGGCTGACGGCGGTCGCAGCAGTTACCGTGGCCGTGGTCGCAGGAGTGCTGGCGGCACGGTCCGGGAGAACCTGGGCCCGCTTGATCAAATCGTCCCACGAATGCGAGCGTCGCGGTACCGATCCCCGCATCGCCTTGCGCTGCTTGCGCGCCTCGGCAACCGGAAGCCGGAGCTTCAACCGCATGCTGCGCGGCAGGGGTGCCGTGATGTCCACCGTGAGAATCCGGGCTGGGTCTGCGCCAGCCTTGACGAAGGTCTGCGCGCACTTCTCCCAGGCGATGCACACCGTTCCGCCATGTCGCTCCATTTGCTCGCGAAGTTGAACGGCGGGGGCAAGAGGATTCAGCTCCGCAACCGTGGCTCCGACGTACATGGCGGCGTAGAACGCAATCAGGTGTTGCGGGCAGTTGGGAAGGGCAAAGGAGACGACGTCTCCCCTCTTGACCCCGAAGTCTGCAAGCACCCGCGCTCCCTTGAGCGCCTCATCGAGGAAATTCTTGAACGTCCATTCCGCGCCAAAATAGTCGATGGCGATGGTATGGGGGTACGTGGCGGCAGAATGCTCCAGGAGCTCAAACACCGATCCCTGGGGACAGGGAACCTCGAAAGGAACACCCGGCTCATAATGGGTGTGAGATTGTTCGGATATGCTCGTAAAACTCATACGACTCACGGTGTCTGCCTTCGTTGCGGATCTCACTCATTCATCAGGTGCATCAGGTGGGGCGTGTCCGAGCCGTTGCGCCGGACGGCGCACCTGCTCATTCGATCCTAGAACTGATCGGGGATCTGTTCTGACAATTCCACTGTTGGAAGATGAACAGGGTGTGAAGTGGACAAGAGCGGCGGTTTCGTGGCCTCGGTCCGGGAAGAGGCGCGCCCATCGTTCTCACGCGACGCCTATCTGCACGACGCGCGGTGGCCACACATTCTCACACAGCACGCGGTGGCCACACCGCCCGGCGGCAGTGTGGCGAGATACTGCGTCGTGGCACTGAGCCACGACATTGCGATGACCCCATTCCTACGAAACGAGGAGCGATGCGTGCAATATGGACAGACCGGTCCCGCTTCGGTGAACAAATTACACGCACCGCGTATTCGAGCGCTACAACCTTGTTCCACCCCACGAACCTCGATAGCGTGGAAAACGTCGTTGCCGCTCAAAGATGACTTCGGTCGCGTGGGCGGCGGTGCACCCGCACAACAGACAAGGAGCAGTATCATGACAATCTCCAACAAGAAGGTCGCTTTTCTCCTCACTCGCGGAGTCGAGCAAGTTGAACTCACCAGCCCTCGCACCGCTCTCGACGAGGCTGGCGCCACAACGGTCATCGTTTCGCCCGCTGGGGACACCTTGCAAGCAATGAAGAACGACTGGGAACATGCGGACGTTTTCCCCGTTGACGTTCCCGTCGCCCAGGCAAAAGCCGAGGACTACGATGCACTCGTGCTTCCCGGAGGAACACTCAACGCTGACGCACTGCGCCTTGAGGAGGAGGCAGTCAGGCTCGTCAAGGAATTCTTCGCGGCGGGCAAGCCCGTGGCCGCAATCTGCCACGCACCATGGATTCTGGCCGAGGCCGGGCTGGCCAAGGGCCGGAAGCTCACTTCCTACATCTCCACGAAGACCGACCTCATCAACGCGGGAGCCGAATGGACCGACGCCGAGGTCGTGGTCGATGGGAATCTCATCACCTCGCGCAACCCAGGCGACCTGGATGCCTTCAATGGAGCAATTGCCGCTGCTCTGAGCTGAGTCCGGACAGGTTCCAGCGGGGTGCGGGTGGTGAGGCGCGATGTTGATGCCGTCAACAGCGCTCCAGCCCCGGGCCAGTTTCATGGCCGCGCCGCTTGTTCAGCTGTTCCGGTTGGTTGCCGGGACCGATCGAACGCCAGCCACACGAATGACCAAAATGCACGACGGCGGTGCCTTCCACCGTACGAGCACAGTGCCGTCGTTCTCCATTGCATTCGTTCCTCGATGCGTAACGGTCCCCGCATTGCGTGACGCCGCTAACACTGTCCGCCGCATCATGTATCGCCCACAGCGTCACACATCGGGGCAGCTGCCTTGATGTGTACTCATGAGGACAGAAGAGGGTTGGGACTGTTCTCTGCAACAAGTGACGCGGCGGCGTCACAGGTCGCTCACACCAACAAGAAAAGTGTCGAGACACCAAAACGGTGTCTCGACACTTCACAACTGCGGAGGATGGGGGATTCGAACCCCCGAGGGCTTGCACCCAACACGCTTTCCAAGCGTGCGCCATAGGCCACTAGGCGAATCCTCCATGCGCTTGACGCGCCCAATCAGCTTAGCTCATGATTTCAGACATTGGCGAATCCTGGCGGTGAGATGCGGGGCACGTTTGGCAAGCGGTCTTTACCGCTGAACCGGCCAGTGTTCGGTTCTCCACACGTTCCACCTCAGATCTCGATGCCAAGACCCTCGATCACCTCCGCTCGGGGAAGCGCGGCCAGCAAAGCACCGGGCACGGCGAGCTTCGAGATACGCAGCCCTGAGCCAATGACACAGAACCCTTCGGCGACCCGTGAATCAACGAGCAGACGCCAGCTTTCGGGAACACCCATGGGAGTGATCCCTCCATATTCCATCCCGGAGGCTTCGACGGCTCGTTCCTGGGGCCAGAACGAACACTTGCGCACATCGAGCAGCTGCTTGACCACGTGGTTGACGTCAGCCCTCGTCGTCGCCCGGACTACGGCAGAGGCGATCCGTTCCTCGCCTGCCCTCTTTCCCGCAACCAACACGCAATTGCAGGACAGGTAGAGCTCCATGTCATAGCGCTCGGTCATCGACGTCGTGTCCGCGTGTGCAGGATCGATCTCCGCGACCAGAGCCTGCGCGGCCAGCTCAGGTCTCGATTCGCTCATACGCCTCAGTTCATCAGCCACGGGCGTAGCCAGAAGCTCCAGATTGTCCAGAGCCTTGACCCATGTTGCGGTACCCATTCCTTGAACAGTCATACCTGAAGTCTATCGGGACCCTCGCCAAGCCTCCCCGGATGCCTCACACCGGCGACGACGACACCGCATTCGGCTCAGCTGGCCCTCCACGTCCGATTGGCGTAAGCTGAAGGCCGACTCCCCACGTGGCGTCATCTTGCAAAACTCCCCCAGGGCCGGAAGGCAGCAAGGGTATGCGGGCTCTGGCGGGTGCGTGGGGAGTCCTGCATTCACTCTCTCGTCCCATTCATCCCCAAGAAGCATGCATGAAGCCTGACACTCCGCTACCGTTGTCGTGTGAGTGAAGGCAAGATGACGGCCCGGGAAGACTACCGCAGGCGTATTCAACAAAGGCAGACAGTCGTATTTGGCAGTATCACGACCCTGATGGCCGTTCTGCTGTTGGTCGCCATGTTGGTATGGACGGGCGTCCTGCCATTCCCTTTCAACCGCGAGTTCACCACGGCTCCTGACCCCAACAGGGTTGTCATACCTTGTCTGCCCGCAGACGCCGAGCCCGTGGAGCTTCAAACCATCAGCGCCAACGTCTACAACTCAACGAGCCGTTCGGGTATCGCAGCCGAAGCAGCTTCCCAGCTTTCGAGCATTGGTGTCTCCGTGGGAACAACGGACAACTGGACCTCTCAGAGCCTGCAGGAATCGGCCCGGATTCAAACCGGACCGAGCGGAGTCACTGCGGCCTACACCCTTGCCCAGTACATCCCCGACTCGGTCATTCAGTTCAATGCGGACACCACCAACGATGTCCTCACCGTGATTCTGGGGGCCGAGTGGAATGGCATAACCTCTCCCGAAGCGGTGGCTGAAGCAAACCCGGATGGCGCTCTCACCTCACGTGAAGGCTGCGTGCCCCTCGAAGAGACCACCGACGAGTAGATCGGGACAGAGGGGTCAGGGGCAGCCCCGGCAGTCGCGACTCATCTCCTGACGTTCCAATCCGCCCGGACCAGTCCTGTACGGCGCAACGAAGGCGCATTCTTCGAGTTGTGCAGGCCTACTGCGGCTCGAAGAATGCGCCCTGTTCTTGCACTCGGCAGCGACTCTCAACGGAGCCGACGATCAATGACCCGGACGTGAGGCAAGCGGAGGTCGAAACCCACCAACTCGAAACCCACCAGTTCCAAGCCCTCCGGCCACGGGTCGCGTCGGCCCGGCTCCCACCTCAGGACAATGGCGGCTCGGAAGCCAGGACCTGCTCAACAGCACTTTCTTGGCGGTTGTGCTTGCGACGCCACCAACCGTAATTGTGCTCGCGAATCAACGCATCCTCATCGATCTCGGTACCGGCTGGCGCCGATGCCGGCGAGGCCGCCTCCAGCGAGGTGCCGCGCAGTCGCGCGATGGAACGCATCACGTGGTAGAGAACGATCGCACCGAAAGAGCCCAGGGCGATTCCCTCAAAGACCATGTCTCCCCAATGCCAAGTGAAATTGGCGATGGCCACCACCATGGCGATGGCGGCAGTATTCAAGTTGACCGGGTCCGAGAAGTCCACCTTGTTCTGTACCCAGATGCGAACTCCCAGCATGCCGATCATGCCGTACAGGATCGTCGCCGCGCCGCCCAGCACTCCCGGGGGAATCGTGGCAATGATCTGGCCGAACTTCGGGAACATGGACAGGCCGAGCGCCACGAAGGCGGCCACGACGTATGCCGCGGTGGAGTACACCTTGGTTGCCGCCATCACGCCGATGTTCTCCGCGTAGGTGGTGGTACCGGAGCCACCACCACTTCCAGCGAGCATAGTGGAGACGCCATCGGCAAACAGTGCCTTGCCGGTCAGATCGTCGAGATCACGGCCGGTCATTGCGGACACCGACTTCACATGGCCCACGTTCTCGGCAACGAGCACCAGAACAACGGGGACGAAGAGTCCGAGGAGAGTCACGTCGAATGCAGGGGCATGGAAGGCGGGCGCACCCACCCAACCCGCGTTGGAGATGGCGTCGAAGTTGACCTCGCCGCGGACAACGGCAACGCCGTACCCGATGAGTACACCAAACAAAATGGACAGACGTCCGATGATTCCCTTGAACAGCACCGTCACGAGCAGAACGCCGGCGATCGTGGCGATGGCAGTAACAGGAGCGGCCTGGACGTTGTTCCAGGCGGCGGGGGCCAGATTGAAGCCGATGAGCGCCACAATGGTCCCGGTGACGACCGGCGGCATGAGCTTGTCGATCCAGCGCGCACCAGCGAAGTGGACGATGATGCCCACGAGCGCCAGCGCGAGCCCGGCGGAAATGATACCGCCTTGGGCAAGGCTCATCTTGTGCGAATCGATCGGTTGCCCTGAATCCATCACGTAGCCCGTCACTGCCCCGATGGGCGCGATCAGTGCGAACGAGGATCCGAGGTAGCTGGGAAGGCGCCCCGTGGTGATGCCCAAGAAGAGCAGGGTGCCGATTCCTGTGAAGAACAGAGTGGTTGAAGGGTCAAATCCGGTAAGAAGCGGAACAAGGAACGTCGCACCAAACATGGCAACCACGTGCTGCGCGCCGATGCCAATGGTGGCGGGCCACGCGAGACGCTCGTCGGGCTGCACCACCTCTCCGGGTGCTATGTGGATTCCGTCTCCGTGTAGCTTCCAGCCCCTGGCCATGCAATGCCTCCCAAAGATGTTGGTCAGGCAGCTCGGTTCGCCGAGCGCCCGAGCAATACTAGGAAGCGGACGGGTTTCGTGCGTATGACGAGGGTCCTTTTGGACAGCGAAATCTCAGAATGTGAAAGCGTTGTCTCGTGGGCCACGGCGCGGGCGGCACCCGCCGCCGCCTGGGCCCCATTTACCCCGATATCCGCCCGAGCATCTCGTACAGCGCTCTTCACCTGCGGATATGCTACAGAAGATGCTGAAATTCCAAGTCCTTGACGGGCGACCCACGGCCATTTCCACGGCCCGCTCCTCCGGATGTGAGATGCGAACGTCTATCCAGTCACATACCACGAGGGCCGGACGTTTCCTCGTGTCAGACCGTCGTGGGTACAGGGCGTTGAGCGCTGCCTCCATTGGCACGGCTCAACGCCCTGTACCCACGAAATCAGAACCGCTACTCGGCGGAGTCCACACTCGGAGCGGTCTCCGCCGTGGGAGCCGTCGGTGCGCTCCCGGCCGAACGTGCCCTCGGCGCGAGGCCTTCGTACTCGAGCGCGGCCTGCACCCATTGGGTCGTCAGAATACGGGTACCCGAGTTGACGGCCAGCGCGCCGCCGATCCCGGCAAGTATCTTTCCGCTGGGGCGGTTCCACTTCTTCACACCTGCTGCGAACAGGATGACACCAAGGCCCGCCTGCGCGGAGGCAACCGCCTCCATGAAGAGCGGGTGCTCCAGGTAGAGCTTGCGGTAAAGCTTCCAGAACGTAGGAGTGGCACGGCCGTGCCCAGCCACCTCGTAGGCCACCGTGGTCTGGATTCTCTCCGTGAAGGGCTTGGGCTCGAACACCACGGCCCCCGGAATCAAACGCGCCTCCAGGAGCCCTTCGAGGCAGTCTCCGACCTCGACCGGCAGGTGCAGAGCCTTCGATATGTTTCTACCCGCCTCGGTGGGGTCGCCAAGAAGCGCCGCCCGCAGCAGGTCTCGGTCGGTCTCCGGCAAGTCGGAGCAGACCCGCTTGACGAAGGCTCCCTCGCCGAGTTCCTCGTGGGCAAACTCCTTGGCCACGTCGTTCTGTGCCACCCAGGCGACGTCTTCGAGTTGATAATCCCAGTTCCAAACCTGACGGCTGCCCTCCTGCCGCACCGCCAGAATCGGATTCTCCAACCCGCCGGGATCCATGGATAGCAGAATCACGAAGAGGGGCGAGGCATGTGCCTTGCGCCGCGGCATGGCACGATCGGCGAGAATCACATTGGCTTTTCCCAACTCGAACGCCGCAATCGGACTGCCGGTCTGCGCGGCATAACGTGGCAGCTCCGCAAATGACAGGTCCGAGATCAAGAGCATCGGACCATCGAGCACGTCCGGGTAGTCGCCCTCGATGCCCTCGTCGTCCACCTCGGGTTCGGAGGATTCCTCGATGGAATCGACGTCGTCCCACGTGACATCAACCTCTCCCAGATCGATGTTTCCCCAGGCGACGTGTCCACCGATCTCGATCTGGACCTTTCGCAGTTCCTTGTCCATCGACTCGACCAGCTCGGCCAGCGACGGCCCGGGAGCAATATTGCCCTCCTCGTCCAAGCAGGCCACGCGTCGCCGTCGCCCGGTGATGGCCAGTTCGATCTGATAGGACTCGCCGCCGTCATGGGCACGGGCGATGATCCTGTGGTTGGCGAAATACTCCTCGAAGCTCTCGATCGTGGCCAGAGAGCGGTCGAAGCGGATGATTTCTCCAGTTACTGGACGCCAGGTGACCATGTCAGGACTCGATTCCTATTCCGCTGCGCAGCCTGTCAATCTGATAGAGCGCAATTCCGGTTGCCACGGCGGCGTTGAGGGATTCCAGTTCGGCGGCAATCGGGATTGAGGCAATGACGTCGCAGGTGTCGCGAGTCAGGCGAGCCAGCCCCTTACCTTCCGAGCCGGTCACCAGGACCAGTGGCATGTCTGCAAGTTTGAGTTCATTGATCGAGGTGTCGCCACCCCCGTCAAGGCCGACGACGAAGTATCCCGCCTTCTTCAAGTACTCCAGTGAACGCACCAGGTTGGTCTCGCGTGCCACCGGGACCCGGGCCGCGGCACCTGCCGAGACCTTCCAGGCCGTCACGTTGACACCGGCCGAACGGCGTTCGGGAATGAGAATGCCGTCCGCTTGGAAGGCACTTGCCGAGCGCAAGACGGCTCCGAGGTTGTGAGGATCCGTCACCGAATCAAGAGCGACGATCAGGCCCGGACGCTTGCTGCGTGAGGCTCTCTCCAGCAAGTCGTCGATCTCGCGGTAATTGTAGGGAGGAACCTCGATGGCAACACCCTGATGAACGGCGTCATCGGTCATCCGGTCCAGCTCGGAACGGGAAACCTCGATGAGAGGCGCGCCCAACGCGGTTGCCGTGCGCACCACTTCCCCGACCCGCTCGTCGGAGACCGCGGCACCCACCATGAACACGCGGGTCAACGGTATGCCCGAGCGCACCGCTTCCACCACGGGATTGCGGCCGGCGATCAATTCATGTCCTTCGCCCAGTCGCAGCGCCGCCCGAACGTGAGTCGCCTGATGCTCTCGCCGCTCCGCTGCCTTCTGGGCAGCCTCCGCCGCCTTCTTGCGCTTGTACGCGGGATGGTACGTGCGGTCTTCCGCCTTGGGGGTTGGGCCCTTTCCCTCGAGACGACGGCGGTTGTAACCACCGGTGCCCACCGTGGCGCCCTTCTTGCCCCTGGGGCGTTGCGTTCTGTTGTCAGCCATTAGCGTCCTTCTAGGTGCCAGTGCGCACCATCTGCGGAATCCTCAACGGTGATTCCTGCGGCGGTCAGGGAGTCTCTCAGGGAGTCGGCTCGGGCCCAGTCCTTGGTGGCCCGAGCTTCCGCACGATCCGTGAGAACCTGCGAAACCAGGGAATCGAGAGCTTCGTACGTGCGGTCGGAATCGGAGGAGGTTGAACACCACGGATCGGCCAAGGGATCCAGGCCCAACACGTCAAGCATTGCACGGACGGAACGCTGGGCGGCGGCAGTGGCCGGATCGTCGCGCTCGGCAAGGGCATTGTTTCCCTGCGTCACCGTCTCGTGGATCACTGCCAATCCTGCGGACACGTTGAGATCGTCATTCAGCGCAGTGGTGAAGGCGACGGGAAGTTCGTCGGGTCCGAGAGCGGCGACCTCGTCGGCCGGCACTTCGCCCACTGCCGCAACCGAGCGCTCCACAAATCCCGCGAGGCGATCCCACACCGCCGTGGCCTCGGTCAACGTCTCCGGCGAGTAGGCGACCGTGGAGCGATAGTGAACCGTTCCCAATGCGAAACGAAGCACCACGGGTGGAACATCTTTGACGATATTGCGCACAATGAGCGAATTTCCGAGTGATTTGCTCATCTTCTCGCCCTCGATGGTCACCCAGGCGTTGTGCATCCAGTAACGCGCGAACTCCCGGCCCGCCGCGTGGGACTGGGCCTGTTCGTTCTCATGATGCGGGAAACGCAGGTCGATGCCCCCACCGTGAATGTCAAAGGTGTTGCCGAGATAGCGCCCGGACATGGCCGAGCACTCGATGTGCCAGCCGGGGCGTCCGCGCCCCCAGGGCGAATCCCACGCGGCATCCTCGGGCTCGCCCGGCTTGGGAGCCTTCCACAGCGCAAAGTCATGTGGTCCGCGCTTGTCCGCCTCCATCTCCGATTCGTCGGTGACCATGTTGGACACCTCCTGCCGAGTCAGGGAACCGTAATCGGGCAACGAACTGACATCGAAATACACGTTACCCGGGTTGCCAACGTAGGCGTGTCCGGCGTCGATGATCTCCTGGATCAAGGAAATCATCTCGGGAACATGGCCGGTGGCACGCGGCTCGTAGGTGGGCGGAAGCAGACCGAGGATGCGATAGGCCTCGGCGAACTCCTGCTCGAAAGTGTAGGCCCATGCCCACCAGGGCTCGCCCGCCTCGGCGGACTTGGCAAGGATCTTGTCATCGATGTCCGTGACGTTGCGGATCATGGTGACCTCGTAACCGGATCGGCGCAGCCAGCGCACCAGAACATCGAAAGCGAGCGCGGAGCGAATGTGGCCAATGTGCGGGGATCCCTGCACCGTGGCGCCACACAGGTACACACCAACTTTCCCCGGTGTAAGGGGGACGAAATCCCGCTGAACGTGGGTGGCAGAATCGTAAATACTCAGGCTCACCCCCTAAGACTATCGTTCCACGGCACACGGGGCATTATCGCCGCCCAAGAAAAGTTACTCAAGAAGAGAAGCGTCCGGGTTTCTCCGGTGGTCACCAGAGTCCGAAATCCGTGGTTGTCGCGCCTCTTTGGAAGCGACAACGTATCGTGTGGCCTATGACATCCACAAAAGAGCGCCGCTCCTACGGCTTCCTCAATCGCGGAGTATGGACATGGGCCATGTGGGATTGGGGATCGGCGGCTTTCAACGCGGTGGTCACCACCTTCGTCTTTTCGACCTACCTGACCAACCCGACGTTGTTCGGCCCTGATGCCAATGCGCTGCTCGGCTGGGCCCTTGCCGTGGCGGGAATTCTGGTGGCACTGACAGCGCCCGCGATTGGTCAATGGACCGACCGCTCGGGCAAACGGAACACCTCACTCACCATTGCAACGCTGGGCGTCGTGATCATCATGGCGCTACTGTTCTTTGTCAGGCCCGACGGCGGCGGCACGTACATGTGGCTGGGACTGGTACTGCTGGCACTTGGGAACATCATCTTCGAGACGGGTTCCGTCGTCTACAACTCAATGGTCACTGATGTCTCCTCCCCCAGAACCGTGGGGCGAGTCTCAGGCTTTGGATGGGGCATGGGATACGTGGGTGGAATCGTTCTGCTCGGCATCCTCTACGTTGGATTCATCGCCCCCGATGTGGGCTGGTTCGGGGTGACTTCCGAGAACGGCCAGAACATTCGAGTCTCCATGATCGTGGCGGCCATCTGGTTCCTGCTCTCGGCCCTGCCCCTCATGATCGCCGGCAAGGATCGGGCTCCGTCGGGTGCTCAGACGCGCGGGATCGTCGAGGCGTATCGTCAGGTCATGCGTTCGTTGGTGCGCTTCTGGAAGTCGGATCGCTCGGTTGTCTGGTTCCTCATCTCCTCGGCGATCTATCGCGATGGTCTGGCCGGGGTCTTTTCCTTTGGTGGGGTTCTGGCGGCCGCGGCTTTCGGATTCGAGGCCAGCGAGGTTCTCATCTTCGGAATTGCAGCCAACATCGTGGCAGGTGTTGCCACCATCGTGTTCGGCCGCATGGACGACAAGCGCGGCTCGCGCGCCGTGATCATCCTGTCCCTGGCGCTCATGGTTGCGGCTGGGTTGATCGTGTTCTTCTTTCACGCGGGAGTCCACATCGGACCCGTTCAGATGGACTCGAAGACAATGTTCTGGGTGTTCGGGCTCATCCTGTGCATCTTCGTGGGGCCGACTCAGTCCGCTTCCCGCACCTACCTCGCACGCATCGCGCCACCGCGCGAGGAGGGCGAACTCTTCGGACTGTATGCGACCACAGGCCGCGCAGTGTCCTTCCTGGCACCCTTCATGTACGCCAGCGCAATCACCGTTGCGGCAGGCATGCTGGACAAGCCGAAGACCGAGGTTGCCTACTTCGGAGTTCTGGGCATCGTCATCGTTCTGATCATCGGCCTGCTGGCATTCCTGCCGGTGCGGGGGCAGAAAGTGGAGAAGTAGGGTCCCAGGGCTTCGCTCCACTCAACCGGCGGAACCACATTCACACGGTGAGGAAATCCCACGCCACCGCGCGCCCCTCTTTCAACGAGGCCGGGACATCGAGAACACGCTGGTTACGACTTCCCCGGAATTGGAGCGAGAGATCCTTCTGTGCGATGTCGAAACGCCCGTCAATGAGCACATCAATCTCGCCCAACAGCGCCCGCTTGTCCGCCGAGTCGCCCAGCAGCTCCTCCAACCGGTAGCCGGTCCAGCACCACACGTCCTTGGTCCGCCCGAGCTCGACCCTCATGCGGCGAACCACTTTCAGACAGGTCTCGGTGTTGAGGAACGGTTCCCCTCCCAGCAGTGACAGCCCCTGCACATAGGGTTGGGCGAGGTCCGCGAGAATCCTGTTCTCAAGGCCTGCGCTGTACGGCACCCCATAACGGAAGCTCCACGCGGCCTCGTTGAAGCATCCCTCGCAGGCAAACAGACAACCGGACACGTAGAGAGAGCAGCGCACTCCCTCTCCATCCACCATGGAGAACGACTTGTAGTCGGCAACGCGGCCCTGACTGACCTTCTCCGAGCACCACGTGCCCGGATCAGGGGTGCGGGCCATTATTCGCCTCCCAATCCTGACGAGTCCTCACCGGTTGGCGCCGAGCCACAAGCAGACTCGACCGCGTCGTGTTCCGATCTGCTTGAACCCGCCATGTGCTTGACACGCGACGAGATCTCCACATGGCGTCCGTGCACCATCGGACGCTGCTGGGGATTGCCCAGGTAGCCGCAGGTACGTTTGACGACGTCGCAGGTCTCCGGGTTCGTGTTGGAACAGTCCGGACACATGAAACCCTGCTCGGTCGGTGTGAAGTCACCCGAGTAGCCACACTCGTAGCAATGATCGATGGGGGTGTTCGTTCCCAGATATCCGACCCGATCGTAAGCGTAGTCCCATACCGCCTCGAGAGCTTTGGGGTTTTGCTGGAGGACCGGGTACTCACAGTAATGGATGAAGCCGCCACTGGTATAGGCAGGATAGTCCTTCTCGAAATCGAGCTTCTCGAACGGGGTGGGATTCTTGCGGACGTCGTAGTGGAAGGAATTGGTGTAATAGTCCTTGTCCGTGATGTCCACAACCACGCCGAACTTCTCGCGGTCCATTCGGCAGAAGCGATCGGTCAGTGATTCGCTCGGCGTCGAGTAGACGCTGAAATGGTATCCGTACCGTGCCTTCCATTCGCGAGTGCGCGAGTACAGCGCCCTCAGCACATCGAGAGTGAATTCCTTGGCCTGCCCATCACGCTCCCAGGCCCCGCCGTGGAAAGCGGCCGCCACTTCGTAGAGGCCGATGTAACCAAGAGAGACGGTGGCGCGGCCATCCCGAAACAGCTGGTCGACGTCGTCGTCGCGATTCAGACGATGACCGAAGGCGCCGTGCATGTACAGGATTGGAGCGTTTGCGGGCGTGGCTTGCTTGCAGCGCTCCACCTTGTAGACGAGGGCGTCCCCCGCAATGGAAAGGCGCTCGTCAAGAATGCGCCAGAACGCACCCTCATCCCCCCGAGCCTCCATGGCGATGCGGGGAAGGTTGAGAGTGACAACCCCGAGGTTCATGCGCCCTTCGTTCACCTCGTTGCCGTCCGCGTCCTTCCATCCCTGCAGGAAGGAACGGCATCCCATGGGAGCCTTGAAGCTTCCGGTCAGCTCCACGATCTTGTCGTAGGAGAGGACATCGGGGTACATGCGCTTGGTGGAGCACTCGACCGCCAGTTGCTTGATGTCATGGTTCGGGTCGCCGGGTTCGAGGTTGAGACCGCGTTTCAGGGTGAAAATGAGCTTCGGGAAGATCGCCGTGCGCTGTTCCTTGCCGAGTCCGGTGATGCGAATATTGAGAATCGCACGCTGGATCTCACGCTCAATCCAGCCTTCACCGAGTCCGAACCCCACCGAGGTGAATGGCGTCTGCCCATTCGAGGTGAAGAGAGTGTTGATCTCGTACTCCAGGGACTGCATCGCATCGTAGATGTCCTTACGAGTCTTGGCCTCCGCGTAATCACAGTGCGAGGACTCGTCCGGGAGCCAGCGGCGGGCATCCTCCATGTGCTTGGCGAGGTTCAGCTCGGCGTACGGGGCCAGCAGTTCGTCGATCCGGTTGACAGTCACCCCGCCGTACTGGCTCGAGGAGACGTTCGCAATGATCTGGGCAATCTGTGCCGTGGCCGTCTGAATGGAGCGCGGGGAATCAACCTGGGCGTTGCCGATCGAGTATCCCTGCCCGAGCATCGCCTCGAAATCGACCAGGCAACAGTTCGTCATGGGTGTGTAGGGATGGTAATCCAGGTCGTGGTAGTGGATGTCGCCCTTCTGATGGGCGTTCGCAACGTGAGGTGGAAGCATCCGCAGGCCGATCGCCTTCGCCGCTGCTCCGGCCGTGAGATCACGTTGGGTGTTGAAGACATCAGCATCCTTGTTCGCGTTCTCGTTGACGACCGCCGAGTCCTTGCTGATCAGACGCTCAACCGTGTGGTTGATGTCTGTGGCCTCGGAACGTTCCAAGTCGCGACGGACCCGATAATCGATGTATGCCTTGGCGACCTCGTGTTCGCCCGACTCCAGCAACACGTGCTCGACCACCGACTGAATTTCGTATATCTGCACCAACCCGGTGTAGCGGGAAGCGAGCTCGGTCTCCATGCGGCGCACCAACTCGTCAATCTCGTCATGCTGGGACGCCGCTTGGCCGTGGATCGTTTCTCCGTGAACTGCCTCGAACGCCTTGGACACGGCGTTGGCAATCCGGCGGCGATCAAACTCCACACACCGGCCGTCACGCTTGCCCACCATGAGGGAACTCTGGAGAGAGGATGCCTCTGTTCCGTTCACCGGTTGAGTCTCCGCGTGAGTCTCCGTGACCGTCATGGGCATTCCTTTCGTTGTGATGCTGCGCCGCGGATGCATCGGGCAAGGATCGTAGACCAATGCGGCAAACACTACATCTTGTGTTAATTACAACGATGTAACACTACATGTGGGTTTTTCGACGCCCGGAGGGACGTTCGTCCCATGCTGGATGACGTTCCCCGGCCTGCCGTCGTTCCAGCGAGCGGCAGCGTCGTAACTCAAATTGCCGCCGCGCGTGTCGCCTTCCGCCCAGCGGGCAGTGGTCGAGTTGGACGGAGTCGGGTAGCTCACGCAGGTATCGCTTTCGGGAATGCCCCCTTGCGCCGACGGCGGCGCCCATCATCTCCCGAACAGGCTCATCACCAACGTATTGTCCACGCGGAAGCCGGTGACAGAATTAGCGCGTCACCAACGCTGTGGCAATTGCCGCCATGCCTTCGTCACGGCCGGTGAAGCCGAGGTGATCAGTGGTCGTGGCGCTCACCGATACCGGGGCGCCGACCACCTCCGTCATCACCTGCTCCGCTTCCACCTTTCGCGGCAGGAAGCGGGGGCGCTGGCTGATGATTTGAATTGATATATTGGAGATCTCCCAGCCCCGGGCCCGCACGAGCCGCACGGCCTCCCCCAGCAACGCCGCGCCCGAGGCACCGGACCATTCGGGGCGATCCGTGCCGAAGACTGTACCCAGATCCCCGACACCGCTGGCGATCAGCACTGCGTCACAGGCCGCGTGGGCGGCGACGTCGGCGTCCGAGTGGCCTTCCAGAGCCTTCTCCCCCGGCCACTCCAGGCACGCCAGATGCAGCACCCGCTGCGGATCGGAGCCAAAGGCATGCACGTCCACACCCGTACCCACGCGAATATCCATCAAGCACCCGCTTCCAAATCCTCGAGCAACAGTTCAGCGATCCTCACATCCAGAGGGCGAGTTATCTTCATGGCGCGCTGACTTCCCTCCACCAGAACAACCGGCAGTCCGGCCGCCTCGACCAAGAAGGCATCGTCCGGAGCTGAACTCTCCTCCGTCTCGGCTGCCGCCGCGAAGCGGCGGTGCGCCTCGCGAATCACCTCCATGGCAAAGCCCTGCGGCGTCTGCATTCCCCGCAGGAAGCCACGCTCCAAGGTCTCCAGAACCGGCTCCGTGCCGTCGGATGCCTTCGCTCCGACCCTCTTGACCGTGTCCACCACGGCAAGCGCCGGAACAACGGCCGGATGGCCAGCCTGAAGCGCCGCCACCACTGCGCGAATCTGGGCGAGCGGCGTCAGTGCGCGCGCGGCATCATGAATCAGAACGTAATCCGCGTCCCCGGCTGCATCGAGCCCTGCCGCAACGGACGCCTGGCGAGTATTGCCCCCGGCGACAACCTTGGCCTGCAATCCGGCCTGTTCCAGGGCCTGTTGAAACGTGGCAACCTCATCCGTGGGGGCGGTCACGACGCATGCGTCAATCACTCCGGATTCCACCATGGAACGCACCGCATGAACCAGTAACGGCTCGCCACCCACTGCAACGAGGGCCTTGGGCCCCTGAGAACCAAGGCGGGTGCCGTTTCCGGCACCCGCAACAACAGCTACAACGCTCATGGCGTTCAGAGTATTCGACAATCGCCCGGCGTGCCATCGAAAGCCCGCCCCACTGTCAAAAGTTCACTCATGAGCAGAAGCTCACTCGGCCTTTGCAGCCGATTCCTCTTCAACAACCACTTCCTCCACGACCTCTTCCGTGACCTCGGCTTCGGATGCGGTGACGCCGATGGCCTCGGCAAGGATTTCGTCGAGAAGCTCGAGGGCTTCCTTCTCCTCAACATCGCGGGCCAGAGCAACTTCGGACCCGAGGATCTGGCGCGCCTGAGAAAGCATGCGCTTCTCTCCAGCAGAAAGGTGACGGTCGGAGACTCGCCGGGTCAGATCGCGCACGACCTCTGCAACCTTGATGACATCACCGGAGGTCAGCTTCTCACTGTTGGCCTTGAAGCGCCGCGACCAGTTGGCCGGTTCCTCGATGTGCTCGGCGCGCAGAACGTCAAAAACATGCTCGAGCTGCTTGTCGTTGGAAACATCGCGCACGCCGACATCTTCGACCTTGTCCGCCGGAACCTGAATGACCAGATCGCCCTGCATGACTCGTAGGGTCAGGTACAGCTTTTCCTCGCCACGGATCTTCTTTGTTGAGATGTCCTCAATGTACGCAGCTCCATGATGAGGATAGACGACGGTCTCGCCGATTGTGAAAGCCATTGTGATTGGGCCCCTTCGTCGCGATTGGGTGTTCCAAATAGACATTCTATCACGACAGGTATAAGCTCAGACTTTTGCTCTTGTGCCGTCAGCCGAAACACGCTTGGCGAGCTGGGCAAACACGTGAGTACGTCCTCACGGTGGCCAACCTCTTCCTCAGTTGCCCGAGGAAACCAGTTTGTAGCCCAGGCCACGCACGGTGATGAGCGCGGAGGGGCGGGCAGGATCTTCCTCAATCTTGGAGCGGATGCGCTTGACGTGCACGTCCAAGGTCTTGGTGTCTCCGATGTAGTTCAGACCCCAGATTCGGTCGAGAATCTGGTTGCGAGTGAGCACCCGGTCCGGATTGCTGAGGAAGAGCTCCAGCAGCTCGAACTCGCGCAGTGGCATCTGGATCTCCTTGCCGCCCACGCGTACCTCGTGAGCCTCGGTGTCCATTTCGATGCGGCCAACTCGCAAGACCTCATTCGGTTCGGAGGCGGGCGCAGTCTCCGATGCGGTGCGCCGCAGCACGGCGCGGATGCGGGCCAGCAACTCGCGATAGGAGTATGGCTTGGTGAGATAGTCATCCGCCCCCACCTCCAAGCCCACGACCTTGTCGATCTCATCGTCCTTGGCCGTCACCATGATGATCGGCACACTCGAATTCTCCCGCACGCGTTTGCAGACCTCGATTCCCGAGATTCCCGGCAGCATCAAATCCAGCAGGATGAGATCCGGCGCCACCGAATGGAACGCATCCACGGCCGCCAGTCCATCGCCCGCGGTGACAACCTCAAAACCATCGCGGCGAAGGTTGAAGGCGAGAGCGTCGCGGAAGACGGGTTCGTCATCCACCACCAGAATCTGCGACATATCGTTCCCCAGTTCTCTTTCCCCTAATTGGTTTCGGGTTGGTTCTTGGCGTTCACAGCCAGCGCCGACGACGGCGATGCGCCAGTCGTTATGACCGGCCCGTCCTGCTTTTTGAGCGGCGTGGAGGTGGGTGTTGTCTGACTGGCCGACGGCAGATGTGCCTCCGGCAGGAGAACGGTGAACGTCGATCCCTTGCCAGCCTCGCTCCACAGGTTCACACGCCCACCGTGATCTGCGATCACATGTTTGACAATGGACAATCCAAGTCCGGAGCCGCCAGTCTCCCTCGAGCGCGCCTTGTCGCCACGGTAGAACCGCTCGAACACCCGCTCTCGCACCTCGGGGGCAATGCCTTCTCCCTGATCCACGACAGCGATCGAGACCAGTCCATCATGTTGGGACACTCCGACCGAGACCCTTCCGCGAGGACGCGAATACCGCACGGCATTGTCCAACAGATTTCGGACGGCGGTTGTGAGCATGACCCTGTCACCATAGACCACCAGACCCTTCACGCCGCCAGCCACGAGGGCCACGCCTCTGTCGGCTGCGGTGACACGCGTTCGGTCAACCGCTTCAGCGACGACGTCGTCGATCTCGACAAGGTCGGAGGTGGAGAAGGCGTCGCCTTCCTGCAGGCGCGAAAGCTCGATGATCTCCTGCACCAGTTGGCCCAGACGGGCTGACTCCTTGGCGAGCTGGCTGGAGAAGTGTTGCACAGCTTCGGCGTCGTATGAGCTCTCGGAAATCGTCTCGGCAAGCAGCGAGATGGCACCAATGGGGGTTTTGAGTTCGTGGGAAACGTTGGCGGTGAAGTCTCGGCGGGTTTCTTCCAGGCGGAGCTTGGCCGTGTTGTCCTCGAACAGCACGAGAACTCTGCCCCCGCTCATGGGTGCGGAGCGCACCAGAAGCCTGGACTCCATCCGCTCTTCCAACATGGACCGGCGCATGCGCACCTCTTCGACGTGGATGAGACCGTCGGCGCGGGTGGCTTCGACAACTCTCAGGATCTCATCGCGGACGATTTGGTCCTCGTAGACGATTCCGTACGAATAGGCGCGCGTCGATGCCTGCAGGACCAATCCCTCGCGGTCCACGATGATGTGGGACTGCGGGAGGGCATCGAGGACCGGGCTTGCCGTCACCTGATCCTCTGTGGAATCAGGTGCAACGATCTGGCGCTGGCGTGCGCGCTCGGACATGAAAAAGGCAACGGTTGCCCACACGCCGACAAGGAGCCCCAGCAGCGCCGACGTCAACAGTGGAATACCAACCTCTGACATGTTTCCAGCTTACGGTGCTCTCGCCGGAAAGCCCCTACCGGAGTGATCAACTTTCCCAAATGTTCACCAAAGACCCGCGGCACGTTCACTTGAACGGGTTACGGTAGTGACGATACCGGCGGAGAGATGCCGGATTTCGCCTTGCCAAGCGCATGGTCACCACGGCCGGTTTCGCGCTGGCGCGGACTTGATTCAAGGAGCAGGATGCGTCACGAATTCCGTAAGGAAATGTCTCTCTTGGAGGACACCCTCAAGCTGCAAGCACGCGAAGCGGCAAACGCCATGAAGCGCGCCGCGGCCTCTCTCAAGGACGCCAACCTGGCGCTGGCCGAGTCGGTCATCGACGCCGACCACCACATCGATTTCCTCGAGCGCAACGTGGACGAGATGGGCATCTCCCTCCTCGCCCGCCAGGCGCCGGTGGCTGGCGATCTTCGGACGGTCGTCTCGGCGATGCGCTTGGCTGCAACGCTGGAGCGCATGGGTGATCTTGCACGCCACGTGGCCTACATCGCTCGGGGGCGTTTCCCCCAGACCGCAACCGACGGCCCGGCCTACGATCTGCTGACCAAGATGGCTGACGAAGCCGCACTGGTGGGCAAGAAGGTCGCTCGCCTCGTCGACACCCAGGATCTGGCTTTGGCCCAAGAGATCGAGGACGACGACGAGATCTTGGACAACTACCACCGCCAGTCCTTCGACCTCGTGCTGGACGAGTCCAACCATCTCTCTCGGCAGGAGGTCGTCGACGTGGTGTTGCTCGGCCGCTTCCTGGAGCGCTACGGCGATCACGCGGTGTCGGTGGCTCGCCGAATGAACTTCCTTGTCACCGGATTCACGCAGGATCACGACGGTTTGCCCGGTACCGAAGAAGAGATGCTGGGCTGACGAACGAGGTGCTGGCGGATTGGGCGACGACTGCTCGGGCCAACCAAGACCGGCCCGACCGCTGCTTCCTACCCGAGATTCCTGAGTGAATCCGCCAGCACCTCCCAAAAGCGCTCCTGATTGAGGCGCGTGGCCACCATGGTGTGGCAGTCGGGCGGGGCAGGTGCCCGAAAGTCGACCACGGTCATTCCCATGGTGAACTCGCCCCGGGTCTCGATCCGCACCGGTGCGGGCCGCACAGCCATGACCTCGGGATCGATGACATAGGCAACCGCGCAGGGGTCGTGCAACGGAGGGTTCTCAAACCCGAAGAAGTCCCGATGGGTGGCCCGGAAGAATGCCATCAAGTCAACAAAGAATCGGCCGACTTCGGTGTTCAGCGCCGCGATGGCCTCCTCGAACTGCGGCGTGACCAACGCCTGATGCGTCAGGTCCAGGCCCACCATGGTGACTACCCAGGGCTCCTCGAAGACTATGCGGGCCGCCTCGGGATCAACCCAGATGTTGAACTCCGCCATCGGCGTCCAGTTTCCCTCGTGGTAGCCGCCTCCCATGAGCACCACCTCCGCGACGCGATCAACAATCCGTGGCTCCAAGCGGGCGGCCAGGGCAATGTTGGTGAGAGGTCCGGTGGCCACCAGGGTGACGGACTTTTCGGGCAGCTCCATCAACCGGTTGACGATGAAGTTCGCGGCGCGCTCCTCGTGCGGCCGCACGCCGGGCTCCGGAAGCGATACACCATCAAGGCCGCTTTCGCCGTGGATCTCGGGGGCAACCTCCACCTCATGCACGAGCGGGCGAGGCGAACCCGGGTGGACCGGAATGTCCTCGCGTCCAACGAATGCGAGAATCCGCTGGGCGTTGTAGGTGACCTTCTTCAAGGTCTGGTTCCCACCCACGGTGGTGATCCCCAGAAGATCAAGGGAGGGAGAACCGAGCGCGAGCAGGATGGCGACGGCGTCGTCGTGCCCGGGGTCGCAGTCGAGGATGATTTTGCGTACGTGGCCCATGTCTCCATCATGCCATCGGTGGGCGGAGCGTTGATTGATCTCAGGCCGATCAAGCGGAAGCCACGAAGTGACTGGAGTCGAAATCCCCCGGGTTGAGCAACGCCGAAACCCCGTGGCCCGGGTCTCGACTCACCTACGGCTCGCTCAACCGACGGGCTGAGCGCGTTCACTCAACCAGCGGAACATCACCTCTGGCCCCAATCGCTCTTCGTTGCCCGGTAACGCGGAAGGGCGCACACACTTTCGTGCATGCGCCCTTCCTTCAACGGGTTGTCAGCTCATCAGGGCAAGCTGTCAGCTCACTTACCCTGGTTGGCAACCGCGGCGATCTTGGCCTCGGCCTCGGGATCCAAATAGGTGCCACCCTTCTTGACGGGCTTGAGGGTCTCCTCGTCGAGCTCGTACACAAGCGGAATACCAGTGGGGATGTTGACGCCTGCAATGTCGTCATCGGAGATGTCGTCCAGATGCTTGACGATTGCACGCAACGAGTTGCCGTGGGCAGCAATCATGATCGTCTTGCCGGTCTTCAGATCTGGAACGATGACATCGTTCCAGTAGGGAAGCAGGCGCTCCAGCACGTCCTTGAGGCACTCGGTGTGAGGAATCGGCTCACCCTCGTAGCGAGGGTCGCCGTCCTGGGAGAACTCGTTGTCCGGGTCAATCTCCGGCGGCGGGGTGTCATAGGAACGACGCCACAGCATGAACTGCTCGTCCCCGTACTTGTCACGAGTGGCCTTCTTGTCCAATCCCTGGAGCGCGCCGTAGTGGCGCTCGTTCAGGCGCCAGTTGCGCTCGACCGGGATCCAGTGACGGTCGGCTGCATCGAGGGAGAGATTTGCCGTCATGATGGCGCGGCGCAGCAACGAAGTGTACAGCTTTTCAGGAAGCACGCCGGCCTCCTTGAGCAGTTCACCACCGTGCGTGGCCTCCGCGCGGCCCTTCTCCGAGAGAGGTACATCAACCCAACCGGTGAAGAGGTTCTTCGCATTCCATTCGCTCTCGCCGTGGCGGAGCAGTACAAGGGTGTAAGCCATGGGTAGATTCTCCCACGCGCGGCGCGTGCAGTGCCACCGAAACAGCGATTGCGGATGGGTACGGACGTTGCTGGCCATGCCGTGGCGGCGGAATCTCCTGGGTACCATGCGTCCAAGGTCCCGATGGTCACGACGACTCTGAAACAGACCGTCCAAAGGGCCGAGGCGGTCCGCAACAGACCGGCCCCGACCCTTCTGCTCACGACTGGCCCCGGGCAAACTGTCCGCGACTGGCCTCAGGCGACCAGCTTCTGGCAGTCAGCAGCCAGTCTGGTGATGGCATCCCAGTCCTTGGCCAGCACGAGGTCCTTCGGAGTCAGCCACGTTCCTCCGCACACCGGAACATTCGGCAACCCCAGGAAGTCGGGAGCAGTCTCCGGCTTGATACCCCCGGTGGGGCAGAAGGAGACCTCCGGGAATGGCCCGCCCAGTGCCTGCAGCACCGGAACCCCACCCGCAGCAACTGCGGGGAAGAACTTCATGAAGCGGAATCCATCGGCGTAGGCGAGCATCAGCTCCGAAGCGGTGACGATGCCCGGCAGCAACGCAAGGTCCGCGTCTGAGCAGGCCGCACCCATCGCCTGTGTGTACCCGGGGGTAACGGCGAAGGTACCACCGGCGTCCTTCACGCTCTTCGCATCGGCTGGTACCTTGAGGGTTCCGGCACCGATGGCGGCCTCGGGTACGGCGTTGGCAATTGCTTCGATCGCGGCCAATCCCGCGGGCGTACGCAGCGTCACTTCCAGTGCCGAAAGACCTCCGGCAACAAGCGCACGCGCCAAGGGGACGGCGTCAGCCGCGTCGTCAATGACAATGACGGGAACGATCGGGCCGCGACCAGTCCAGGGGTAGTTTGTTTCACTCATGGGTAAACCTGTCTTTCGTGAAGTCGTAGTTTCAACGGCCCGAGCTTCGAGCCTGCCGCGGGCCGCCCACTGCTTCATGGCGGCCCGCACTGCCCGGTCATTGACCGGATGAGTCCGTGAAAGGAAGCCAGGAACAGGCGCCCTGCTCCGCCCCCAACACGTTGTGGCGCATTCCCGCGAACAAGTCCCGGCCCAGCCCCAATGGAGCAACGGTCAACTGTTGCGCGCTGTCACGAGCCGCGAACTCCTCTGCCGGCACGTCCGCCGTGAGGGTTCCATTCGTCGCGTCGAGGGTGAGGATGTCGCCCGTTCGCACCCGCGCACACGGTCCTCCCGCTGCAGCCTCCGGGGTGAGATGGATGGCTGCGGGGATACGCCCCGAGGCCCCGGACATTCGTCCATCCGTCACCAGGGCGACCCGGTGGCCCTGACTCTGTAGTGATCCAAGGATGGCCGTCAGTCGATGGAGTTCGGGCATTCCGTTGGCCCGCGGGCCCTGGAATCGAACAACGACGACGACATCGCGGTTCAGTTCACCCTTCTGGAATGCTTCGACCACGTCTTCCTGACAGTCCGTGACGAAGGCGGGAGCGGTGATCACCCGGTTCTCCTCGGCCACAGCTGAAACCTTGATGACGGAGCGGCCCAGATTTCCGGTGAGCAGGGTCAGACCTCCCATCGGTTCGAACGGGTCCTCGCCGGTCCTGACGGTGAGCGGGTCCGGACTCTCGGCAGCGGGCTCACTGAAGCGCAGTTCGCCGTCGTCAAGGAAGGGACGGCCTGCATGCTCGGCAATTCCGCCCTTCTTGACGGTGAGAACATCCGGGTGCAACATGCCCAGCTTGAGCAGTTCCCGCAGGATGAATCCGGTGCCACCGGCCCTCTCGAAATCGTTGATGTCGCCGGGACCGTTGGGATAGATCCGTGCCAGAAGCGGAACAACGGCGGAAAGATCGTTGATATCGCTCCAGTCGAAGATGATACCTGCCGCGCGGGCCACCGCCACCCAGTGGATCAGGTGGTTCGTGGAGCCGCCCGTGGCCACGAGGGTGACCATGGCATTGACGATCGAGCATTCATCAACCAATTCGCCGATTGGGGTGAAGCGCTCTGCCCCATTGCGGATCTCCAACGCGGTCCGGACGGCGTCTCGTGTCAATTCGTCACGCAGCGGGCCGTATGGCGCAACGAAGGCGGCCCCGGGAACGTGCAGTCCCATCGCCTCGATGAGAACCTGATTCGAGTTGGCCGTTCCATAGAAGGTGCAGGTACCCGCACTGTGGTAAGCCTGCTGCTCCACGTCGAGCAGTTCCTCGCGGGTGGCGTCCCCGCGTACGAATGCCTCGCGGACCTTGGCCTTGACAGGATTGGCGATGCCGCTTCCCATCGGCCCGGCAGGGACGAACACGCACGGCACGTGACCTGCCGAAAGTGCGCCGATCAACAGTCCGGGAACGATTTTGTCGCAGATGCCGAGCAACAAAGCGGTGTCATAGACATCATGTGACAGGGCAACCGCGGTGCTCATGGCGATGACGTCGCGGCTGAACAGGGACATCTCCATTCCGGGCGTTCCCTGTGTGACACCGTCGCACATGGCGGGTGTACCGCCTGCCACCTGTGCCTGCGCCTTGTTCTTGCGTGCCTCCTCACGGATGAGTTCGGGATAGTTCTCGTAGGGGCGGTGAGCCGAGAGAATGTCATTGTAGGCAGTGACGATGCCGATGTTGGGGCGGCGATCAACTATGACCTCCGCGCGTTCTTCCACGGTGTTCGTGGCAAACGCGTGTGCCAGATTCGCGCAGCTGAGCCGTTCTCGCGAGTTGATCCTGGCGGCGTCCTCGTGAATACGTTGTAGGTAGGCGGCCCGGGTCATGCTGCTTCGCTCACGAATGCGGTTGGTTACTTCTGCAACCGTGGGGTGGAGTTGCTTGATCATATTGCTTCCTGTTACTCGATGGCCGTAGTCAGCAATGCGGATGCTGCCGAGCGATGGGACCGGTGAGGGACACAGATCGGCAGCATCCGCACCAGACTCAAATCACCAGGTCCGCCAGCATGACGAAGATCAAACCGAAGACGGAGACTGCGGTTTCCATGAGCGACCAGGTCTTGATGGTCTGGCCCACGGTCAAGCCGAAGTACTCCTTGACCATCCAGAAGCCGGCGTCGTTCACGTGGCTGAAGAACACGGAGCCCGAGCCGATTGCGAGTACCAGCAGGGCCGTCTGACCTGCGGGCAATCCCATGGCAAGAGGCGCCATGATGCCACCTGCAGTGATGGTTGCAACCGTGGCCGAACCCGTGGCCAGACGGATGAATACGGCCACCAGCCATCCTGCCAACAGGACGGGCAGATTCCAGTCGACCAAGGTCTTGGCAATCACGTCAGCGATGCCCGAATCCACGAGGGTTTCCTTGAAACCGCCGCCAGCGGCCACGATGAGGAGGATGCCCGCGATGGGGCCGAAGGAGGAACCGACCAGCTTGTTGACGTCGTCGCGGGACTTGCCCAGCACGTAACCGAACAGGAACATGGCCACAATCGCCGTGATCGTGAGAGCAATGAGGGGCGTGCCGATGAAGACGATCGCCTGACCGACACCGGATTCCTCCATACCGGCAACCTCGATGATGGTGCGGGCAAGCATGAGAAGAACCGGCAAGAGAATGACGAAGATCGAGGAGCCGAAGCTGGGGCGCTTGCTTCCTTCAACCGCCGCCTGGGCTCCGAGGAAGCTCTCGTTCGCGGGCACCGGAACCCACCTGGCCATGGGCCTGGCCAGAAGCGGTCCGGACAGGATCACCGTGGGGATGGCGATGATGAGGCCAAATCCGAGTGTCATGCCCAGGTTGGCGCCGAGGCTGTCGATGGCGATGAGGGGGCCGGGATGCGGGGGCACGAGAGCGTGCAGAACCGACAGTCCAGCCAACGCCGGTATGCCCACGAGAATCGCCGGCTGCTTTGCACGGCGCGCCGCGAACATCACGACAGGAATGAGGATGACGACGCCCACCTCGAAGAAGAGCGGAATGCCGATCACGAAGGCGATGAGCGCCATGGCCCACGGCAGACGTTTGACGGCGGTCTTTTCCAGGATGGTGTCAACAATGGCATCCGCACCTCCGGATGCCACCAGTAGAGTGCCAATGATCGAGCCGAGAACGATCAGAAGGCCGGTGCCGGAAATTGTCTTCCCGACACCTGTGGTAAAGCTCGTAAAAAGGTCGACGTAGTTCACGCCGGCCGCGATGGCCATAACGCCGGAACCGGCCATCAGGGCAAGGAACGGATGCACCTTGATCCAGACGATCAGAACGACGATCGTCGCAATGCCTGCAAGCGCGGCAAGGACTAGTTGTCCCGTCATGAGTCCTCCTAGTTAGTTGTTGACAGGTAATTCGATGAGCCCGAGTTGCTCGAGCTGGCTGATAGCCGTGTTGACGATGGTGTCGACATCCGCATCGATGTCGACGACGAAGCCTCGCTCATCCTTTTCGAGGTCCTCAAGGGTTGCGAGTTGCGAGTCGAGAAGCGTGGCGGGCATGAAGTGATCCTCGCGAGCGTTCATTCGAGAGAAGAGTACATCTCGGTCACCGGCAAGGTGTACGAAATACGTCTTTCCTGGAGCTGTGGCCAGACGATCGCGGTAGCAACGGCGCAGAGCCGAGCACGTCACCACCGTGGATGTGCCCGCCTCGGCTTGTTCCGCGGTCCATTTGACGATCACATCCAGCCATGGCCATCTGTCCTCGTCCGTCAATGGGGTCCCTGCGCTCATCTTGGCAATATTCGCTTCCGGGTGGAAGTCGTCTCCCTCAGCAAGCGGCCAATTAAGGCGTTCAGCAATTTTCTGGGCGATCGTGGATTTACCACAACCAGATACGCCCATCACAACCAAATGTGTAGTAGTCATCTTCGACCTTTCCTTTCGTCGCCCCTTCACGACTATTGAGATCATCCTAAATGCTTTTGATCATCTTTGTATAGTAATTGAGAGTCTTTATTTATGAATTGTGCAATCTGCGTTCGTCTCGGGCTCAATCCTGGGACCATCGTCCAGTGCGCGACTCCGAGAGACGGACCCAACAAGCCATCCACCATCGCGGCATTGACCCCGATCCGCCCACTGCCCGGCTCACATGGCTACAGGCGTATCTGGCGGCGATCACCCTCCCACACAACGTGAAAGCTGCCGGAGGCGTCAGTGCGTTCGAACGTGTGCGCCCCGAAATAGTCCCGCAGGAGTTGGACCAGGGCGGTGGGCAGATGCGGCGTCAAGAGCATCGTCTGATGATTGAGTGCCGCCGCCAGAGCAGGAATCGGAACCGCCCCGAGACTCGCCGCGGCCACGGCCCGGCGCAGTGAACGCAACCTCTCCAGCATCTGCGATCGAAACGGCTCGATGGCAACAAAAGAAGGGCAGTCCGGGTTGACACGATATACCGCCGAGATCTCATCAAGGAAACCCGCCCGTATGATGCACCCCGCCCGCCAAATCCTGCTCACCTCGGCGAGCCGAATGCCCCAGCCGTTCTCCGCGGAAGCCGTCGCAAGCAGCGACATGCCCTGCTGATAGGCGATGAGGCGAGCAGCAAAGTAGCCGTCACGTATCGTCGCCGGATCGATCTCCACCGTGCCGGGCAGTACATCTCCACCTTTGACCCACGCATCCCTCTCGGCGACGGAAGAAGAGGCCGAGCGGGCAAAGAAGGACGCAGCGATCACATTGACTGAGACGCCATGGTCGGCGCCCGCCATTACCGTCCACGCGCCAGTACCCTTCCCCTTGGCATGATCACGAACATGATCCACCAGGGCATCACGGTGGTCCGGGTCCAGCATGGACAGAACCTCCACCGCCGAATCCAGGAGATAGGAACGCTCGGAACCTCGATTCCACGAGTCGAATTCTGCGGCAATCTCAGAAGCGGTGAACCCAGATGCTCGCAAGAGCATGTATGCCTCAGAAATCAGCTGAATATCGGCGTACTCGATTCCGTTGTGCACCATCTTGGTGAAGTGCCCGGAAGAACCCGATCCCACCAGTGTCACACAGGGTTGACCATCATCAGCTTTGGCAGCAATCGGTTCCAACAATGGCCTGATCGCCTCCCACACAGTCGGGTCACCTCCAGGCATCAGCGACGGCCCCCACAACGCACCTTGTTCACCACCCGAAACCCCCATCCCGATGAACCTGACACCTCGCTGGGCGGCATACTCAACCCGGCGGTCGGTGTCCGTGAAATGTGTGTTGCCGCCGTCGATCACGATTCCACCCGGCTCCATGAGCGAACAAAGGGCAGAAAGTGACGAATCGACCGGTTGCCCCGCCGGCACCATGAGGAGCACCACCTGCGGTGACTCAAGTGCCGCCACAAACGCGCCAAGGTCAGAGAATCCCACAAGCGCCGCATCCGGATGGCGGTCAACGAGCGCGTCAATTTTCTCCTGGTCGAGATCGAAAACAGCAATCGGTCTGTTGAGATTTCTCGCCAGGTTGCGGGCCAGACTGGACCCCATGACTCCCGTTCCGACAACACCGATGGGGCTCACTCGTGTGTTGGTGCCTTGCGCTGCAAATTCAGTCATCTTCGACCTTCCCTTTCGTCGCTCCGTCACGACCTTGGGACTATCTTAAACATAATTAAGCATCTTTGTACATCAATTAAGCATCTTTAAATGCAAATTTGTGTGATCTAGCCAACGACAGGTATCCTTATACGACCATCATCTGACGGCGCAATGAGGAGACCGTACCCATGGAGAACGACGCAAGCGACCTGTTCCACCATCGCATCTCCCGAGAACTGGGTATCGAAATCATTGACGGGGTCTGGGAGATCGACCTTGCACGAACGCTCGAAGACATCCAGTCCCGCTTCAATGTGTCCCGCACCGTTGCGCGTGAAGCATCCCGTCAACTTGAGTCCATGGGACTGGTGAGAACCCGGCGGAGACTCGGGCTCATCGCTCAGGGGATGGAACACTGGAACGTACTCGACGCTCAGCTCATCGACTGGCGCCTGCACTCGCAAGATCGCGAAGCCCAGATATACTCTTTGACCCAGCTGCGCCTGGCGGTTGAACCAGCGGCCGCTGAAAGCGCTGCACGGTTCGCCTCCATTCACACCCGGGCCCTGCTCCTGCCCCTCGCATCCGAGATGCGCAGAACCGGCGAGGCCGGCCTGTTGCAAGAATTTCTCTCCCATGACATCGAATTCCACAGACTATTGCTGAGTTCCTGCGGCAATGAGCTCTTCGCAGCTCTGTCAGATGTCGTGGCAGTGGTACTCCAAGGGCGCACCGAGTTGGGGCTCATGCCTTCCCAGCCCAAGCCAGAGGCACTCGACGGTCATGAAGCAGTCGCTCAGGCCGTCTTCCGAGGGGACGCCGAAGGTGCCCGTTTGGCGATGGAAGGCATCCTGCAAGAAGTGCGCGAGGCCTTCAGCGAAGCGGAAACAGCGCGCTTGGAAACTCTTGCCCGCTCGGACACACCGCCTGCGAAGTAAATTGATGAGGACCAGTTCTCACAACCTTGCGATCTTCACAACTTGTGATCACCACAACCGGTCCCCGATCCACAAACCTGAACATGCGCACAAACGCAATCAGGCTTCGACGTCGTCAAACTCCTCACGGGTTGCGTACGAGGTCTGCGTGCCCAGCTTGGTGACCGAATCCGCCGCGTACCTGCTGGCACACGTGAGGGCCTTCTCGACATCCCCGGTGCTCACCAGGTAGTGGCTGAAACAGCCGATGAAGGCATCGCCCGCGCCGGTGGTGTCCTTGGCCTGTACCGACACTGCCGGTATCAGCGTGGTGCGTGACTCATTCATCCACAGCGCACCACGCGACCCGAGAGTGACGACGACGTCCCTGACTCCCCTGTCCACGAGCACACGGGCGGCAGCCTCAACCTCATCCAAGGAGTCGACGGGCATACCGGTGAGCAGTGCCAGTTCGGTTTCGTTGGGCATGAAGTAGGTACAGCCGGTGATGCGCTCGATATCAAGATCCGGGTGGGCTGGGGCCGGGTTCAACAGCACCGGAATGTCGCGCTCGTTTCCGAAATCAATGGCAGCGTGGACGGTCTGAAGCGGGATCTCCAGCTGCAGCACGATGAGCTTGCATTGTGCGATGTCCTCACCCGCCGCCTCGATGTCCTGCGGCGTGAGCAGCAGATTCGCACCGGGAACGATGATGATTGAGTTGTTGGACTCGCGGTCCACGAATATTGGGGCCACACCCGAAGTCGCTTCCGTGGGAAGCACGTAGGTGGTGTCAATACCGTTCGCCGCGAAGTTCTCGATGGTGTTGGCGGCGAAAGCGTCATTGCCGACACGAGTCAGCATGAGCACATCTGAACCCAAGCGGGAGGCGGCGATCGCCTGATTGGCGCCCTTGCCGCCGCAGCCCATCTTGAAGTCGGGGGCCACGACGGTCTCTCCCTGAGCAGGCATGCGATCAATGTAGGAAATGAGGTCAACCATGTTTGAGCCGATGACAGCGATGTCCATGTCGGTCCTTCTCATATGTCTTTGTTGGATCGGGTCCACATGCCTTTGTTGGATCGGTCCAGACTCCGACCAGCCGTGCCGACGCACCACTCCCGCGCGCCGACCAGCGCAACCCCGCGCCTCGGCAGGCGGCCCGATACTGTCCCTTCGATCATAGACCGTGGAACCTGCCCATGGCGGGATCAAGGGTCCAGCCCGGCGCCGTCCCTAACCCAGCAGCGTCCTGTCCGAGAGCTCGGCACCGCGAATGCCCTCGAAGGCAGCGAGCAGATCCTTGACCTGCATTGCGGCTTTCTCCTCACCCTCGACATCCATGATGATCCGCCCCTGATGCATCATGATGAGGCGATTGCCCATGGTCAGGGCCTGCTCCATGTTGTGGGTGACCATCAGCGTGGTGAGGTTGTGGCGTTCAACCAGCTCAGCCGTCAGTTTCGTCACCAACGCGGCTCGCTGCGGGTCCAGCGCCGCGGTGTGCTCATCCAACAGCAGGATCTGGGGATGGGTGAACGTGGCCATGAGCAGCGACAACGATTGGCGCTGTCCGCCGGAGAGTAGGCCCACCCAGTCGTCCAGGCGATTCTCCAACCCCTGTTCCAGAGTGCTGAGGTGCTCCTCGAACTGTTCGCGTCGAGCTTTGCTGACCGCCCAGCGCACTGCGCGCCGCTTGCCACGCGTGTAGGCCATCGCAAGGTTCTCCTCGATGGTCATGTGCGGAGCGGTTCCCGCCGAAGGGTTTTGGAACACGCGGCCAATGTATGCGGCGCGCTGGAAATCGGTCAGTCTGGTGACATTGCGGCCGCCGACCTCCACCGAACCGCTGTCCGTGCGGATGGATCCGGAGACGATGTTGAGCAGCGTAGATTTTCCGGCGCCGTTGGATCCGATCACGGTGACGAAATCGCGCTCCTTGAGATGCAGATCAATGTCGATCAGGGCGCGGCGTTCGTTGACTGTTCCGGGAAAGAAAGTCTTGTTGATACCGGTGAGGTGGAGCATTACAGGTCCTTTCCGGCGGCGTTGCTGCTGCCCGCGTCGGGACCGTTGGGTCCCCCTTCTGATGCAGTGACTTCCGATGTGGCCGGAGATCCGGACGTGGCAGAAAAGACGACGGCGGAGTCCGCCTTCGGTGTTTCATCGCCTCCGGGTGTCCCCTCCTGCGTCCTTGCGCCGCTGCGCGGCTTGAAGCGGGCGGGGATGCGCTTGAAGAACTTCACCTGCGGCAGCACGAGTGCGAGCACCACGAGGATCGCGGAGATGAGTTTCATGTCGTTCGGGTTGAGGCCCACCTCGAGCGCCAGCTGGATGACCACGCGGTAGAGAACCGCGCCGAACACCACGGCAGTGGCGGCCCGGAACACCGTGAGACGACCGAAGATGGCCTGCCCGATGATGACCGAGGCAAGTCCAGCCACGATCATACCGATGCCCATGCTGACATCGGCGAAGCCCTGATACTGAGCGATCAGTCCACCCGAGAGGGCTACGAGGCCGTTGGAAAGGGAAAGCCCCAGAATCTTCTGAGCATCGGTGGACACTCCGAAAGAACGGATCATTTCGGAGTTGTCGCCGGTGGCGCGCATTGCCAGCCCGAGATCGGTGTGAAGGAACCAGATGATGAGAATCAGGACCACCAGCGCCACGGGCGCCAGTACAGCCGGCCCAATCCATGAAGAGGTGCCCATGTGTCCGGAATCGCGCAAATCGGAGAACAGGGTGGTTTCGCGCAGCAGGGAGATGTTCGCGGCACCCATTATGCGCAGGTTGATTGAATACAACCCGATCTGCGTCAAAATTCCGGCAAGCAGACCGTCGATGTTTGCCTTGGTATGGAGCACGCCGGTCACGGCGCCTGCCATCAGCCCCGCAACGAAGGCGGCGGCGGTTGCCAGAAGCGGATCGTAACCCTTGACGATTGCCACGGCGACGACAGCGGCTCCCGTCGTGAAGCTGCCGTCAACTGTCAGATCGGCGAACTCCAGAATTCTGAAGGTGAGGTAGACGCCCAGTGCCATGATTGCATACAGCAATCCGAGTTCAACAGCGGTAACCATGTGGGCTCCTTCTTCGAGGACTACTCAGCAGGCGGGCATTCCGTTCTTCTTGCCGCGGCTGGAAAACTCTCGCGCCACAGCTGAAAAATGGAACGCCCGCCATCTGGATCCAGTGAGTATTACTTGGTGATGTTCTCGGGATCAGCGCGATCGAGGACTTCCTGGGGAATGGTCACACCCATGCGCTCTGCTGCGTCGAGATTGATGTAGACGAGCAGATCCTGCTGTGTTTCCACGGCCATGGTGGCCGGATCTGCGCCGTCGACAAGGATACGAACAGCCATTTCACCGGTCTGGTAGCCCAAGTCGTAGTAGGAGATGCCGTAGGTGGCCAGACCTCCCTTGGCGACGGAATCACCTTCGGCCGGGTAAACGGGAATCTTCTTGGACTCGCCAACCTGGAGAACGGAATCGAGGGCCGAAATCACGGTGTTGTCGGTGGGGAGGTAGATCGCGTCGACGTCGAGCGAGTTCGCCGCCTGCTGCACCTCGGAGGTGTTGGTAACGGTCGCTTCCTTGATTTCAACGTTGAGAGGGCCGGCTGCTTCCTTCACCCACTCGACCTGAACCTTGGAGTTGGGCTCTCCCGAGTGGTAGATGACGCCGATGGTCTTGACGTCCGGATCAATCTCCTTGATGAGCTTGATCTGTTCCTCAACCGGGTTCGCATCCGATGTTCCGGTGATGTTGCCGCCGGGTGCATCGAGTGAATCCACGAGGCCTGAGCCTTCGGGATCGGTCACGGCGGTGAAGAGAACCGGCGTGTCCTTGACAGACTGTGCAAGACCCTGCGCCATGGGCGTGCCCACACCGAGCGCGAGGTCGTAGTCGCCGGAGGCCACCGAACCCGCGATGGAAGCGACGACGGTTTGGTCGTTGTTTGCGTTCTGATCATCGAATGTCACGTCGAGGTCGGCGTCTTCAAGCGCCGCCTTGAATCCTTCGATGGAGGCGTCCAGCGATGCGTGAGTGACAATTTGGGTCACGGCGATCTTGTAGGAGTCCGCGCCCGAGGCTGTATTCTCCGACGAATCGGAGTCCGAGCCGCATGCGGAGAGCGTCAGGGCGGCGCAGGCCGCGAGGGCTGCCAGTGATCGAGTCCTCTTCATGGGGGTCCTTCCATGGAGTCGGTAAGAGGTGGTGCAGAGTGCCAGCGAGGCCGGATGATTCCAGACACCGTGTTGAACAAGGTGCACTGGCACGCGACACGGTGAGCGTGTACTTCCAGATACTAGGAGGTTGTCCAAGAGTTGGGACGACTGTTTCAACCAGTGGAAACTCCCTACGGATTGGCACACCCGGATTCCGGAGGAAGCGGCGGTGTGAATGGATGGACGCGGCGGTGTGAATGGATGGACGCAGCGGTGTGAATGGATGGACACGGGGTATGAATGGATGGAGCACGAACGAGAAGAAGGCGAGGAGTCCACCGCATGATGGTGGTATCCTCGCCTTCCTTGCCCTACGCACACCCCCGAATCCCCGGGGTTACACGCTCGGGCGGCGGATTCTTCTTGTGGCTGTATCCGATGTTCAGCGATGGGTCACCGAGATCTATGCTTAGCGTACGAAGTCGCCGTGCCAACGGTAGAGTTCGTGTGCCAACGGTAGAGTTCGCGAGATTCCCAGCGATCAGCCCGCCGCATCAACGCCTACAACACCTTGCCGATGTGGTGCGCTGTCTTGGAAGCGATGGGAGCCAGCGCGCTGTAGAGCTCCACATAACGCTGGTGGTAGAAGTCGTAGGCATCGTAGGCGCCTTCACGCGGCTCGATCGTTCTGGCCACACTGACCATCGCCTTGGCCGCATCGCCGATGTTCTCGTACAGTCCCGCACCAACCGATGCGAGAATCGCCGCGCCCATGAGAGGCCCTTCCGTGTTGGCGGGCAGCGACATCGGGACGCCGGTGACGTCCGCGTGCATCTGCATCCAGAACTCGGACTTGGTCGGGCCGCCCGAGACCATGACCGTGGTGGGGTCCAGCCCCTTTTCACGGAAGGTGTCAAAGATGGTTCGCGTTCCGAAGCACACACCTTCCAGCACCGCGCGGTAGAGGTGGTTCTCCGTGTGGCTCAGGGTCAACCCCATGATCGCGCCACGCGAATACGGGTCGGAGAACGGGGACCGGTTGCCCTGGAAATGATCCAGGACGACGACGCCGTCGGAACCGATGGGAATGTCCTGCGCGCGCGAGTTGAGGATTTCGTAGAGATCCTTGCCCGTGCTGCGCGCATCCTCATGAGCCTTGAGCGTGTAGTTCTTGGCGAACCAGTTGTTGACGGATCCGGTGGAGATCTGACCAGCTTCAACCGTGTACTGCCCCGGAATGATCGCATCGAAGTAGGAGCCCCAGATGCCCTTGGAATAGATTGCCTGATCGGTCTGACCCAGCATGACGTGCGAGGAGCCCGTGATCAACGCCAAGGATCCCGGCTCCACCACACCCAACCCGATTGCGCCAACATGGGCGTCGATACCACCCATGGCCACTGGGATGCCAGCGGGTAGTCCGAGCTCTTCGGCTGCGCGGGCGGACAGCGTGCCAGCAACCTCACCCATGTTCAGGACGCGGGGTGGCAGCTTGGCCAGTGCCTCGGGAATCCCCGCCTTCGCGTACAGATTGGTGGGCCATCCAGACCAGTTGGAGTCATAGAAGAACTTGCAGGTGGCCGAGCAGATGGACATCGTCCATTCGCCGGTGAGGCGGAAAGTCATCCAGTCCACTGAGTCCGCGAACACCTCGGCCTTGGTGTAGGTCTCGTTCTCGTGTCGCTTCAGCCACATGAGCTTGGGAACACCCCACTCGGCCGAGACGGTGTTCTGGCCCGCATACTTCAGAGCGGGATCACCGGTATTCGTGAGATCCTCGGCTTCCTGGGCCGCGCGCACATCCATCCACAGCAGGGCCGGGCGCAACGGGCGACCGTCTCGATCACAAGAGACCAGTGTTGCCGAGGTGCCATCCACACTCAGTCCGGCAATCCGTTTCGCGTCCACTGTGGAGAGAACCTGAGGGAGCGCTTCCTTGAGTCCCTCCCACCAGTCTTGGGGATTTTGCTCGGCCCAGGCTGGGCGGGGAGTGTCAGTGCCGACGGCGACCGAAGCGGTTGCCTCCATCTGGCCATCCGGCGTCACCAGAGCGACTCTGACGCCGCCGGTGCCAACATCAATTCCAAGTAGTAGTTGATCCGACATAGTAAACCTCTCAAACATCATTGTTTGTCGTGTCAGTAATCAGTAATTCGTGTCAATCACGTGGTGTTGTGAGTGCTGTGGGCTGCAATTCGGCGCCGGCTATCGAAGGTCCTTTTCCTCCAATACCTCGCGGGCCGTCGACTGGCTGGTAATGAGAACGTTGGGATAGTTTCCGATGAGAGCTGCCCGGGTCACAGCGCTCTTCTGTCTCCCCACCGCGACAGCGATGGAGGTTTCAACCTTGCGGAGGTCGCTGGGGGTGAGGCCTATCGTTCTGGCCTCCAGGGCGTCGTCGACGATCTCCCCCACCCCGTTGATGAAGTGACCGAGGATGTCCCCCACTCCACCACGGCCTCGAAGCTGGCTGACTTCAGCACTCGTCAGGCACCCGGAATCGACCAGGACGGAATCCGCGCGCAGAGCTCCCAGAGAATAGAGAGCCACCGTGGCTCTGCGCCCCTGCTCCAGCACCTCCTTGACGGCCCGGTCATTGCTGAGGGCGGAGGCCAGTTCACGGGTCTCCACAATCGCCGGACACGGCAGCATGAGCGCGCTGCCCTGAGCCTTGCGGGCGAAGGTGGCGATCGTCTGTGCCGCAGAGGCGGTCTTTCGCAGGTTGGCCACGCCCCCGTTGAGTTGAACCACGAGCGGACCATCCGCCCAGTTCTCCTTGACCTGCTGCGCCACCTCGGCAAGCGTGTGCCCCCACGAGACCCCAACAACCTCAGGATGAGGACGCAACTGCTCGAGAACGCGCGCCGCTTGGGCGCTCACCTCGCGGACAGTCTGGTCAAGCGACAGACGATCACGCACCACCACCGCTTCGTCCAAGGAATACCGCCGCACGAGTTCCGATTCGAGTTCGGAATCTCGTGCGAACGGATCCTTGATCCGAATCTGGACGAAGCCCTCGGCAAGGCCTGTCTCCAGAAGCCTGCTCACCTTCCAGCGAGAGAAACCCATGTGCTCCGCAATCCGCTGCTGGGTCCAGCCGTGGACGTACAGTAGCTCGCAGACCTTGAGAATCTCATCTCTGCGCTCCAGATTGTCAGGGTTCATCGCTTTCCAGTCCCAGGCGCTCTTGATCTTCTCTTGTTAGGCCTTCTTGGTCTTCTCCGGCAGGAAGAGGACCTTCGAGGAGTGCATGGTACGGTCACTCATCTGCTTGATGGTGTCGGCAACGGCGTCCAGCCCAAGCTCATGGGTGATCATGAACTCCCACTTCAAATCGCCCGAATGCATCTTCTCCACGGTCGTGGTCCACTCAGTTCCCGGGAACGGCGCGGAGAACGAGTTCCACGATCCCAGAATCCCTGCTTCGAGCCGCATGAGGCGGGCCCAGCTGGCATCGCTGATGGTGATGTCCGCATTGGGAATGCCAATGAGTACGAGCTGGCCATGGCGAGCGGTCATGGCGACCGCGGAGTCTGGCACCGAACGTGCACCCGACGTGTCGATGACGACGTCAAAACCCTCGCCAACCACCGCAGACTTCTCTTCAGGCGTGACAGGAGCGGCGGTAGCACCCGCCTCGAGCGCGAGTCGTACCTTCTCCTGCGAGACATCGAAGGAAACGATGTCACTGGCGCCCATGATGCGAGCCCACTGGATGGCGAACAGGCCGATGGGCCCGCCTCCACCCATGACGGCAACACGGGAGCCCACCGTGAGCTTGGTGCGCAGAATCGCGTGCAGCGCGATGGCTGCGGGATCGACCATGGCCGCGGCGCGAAGATCGAGATCCGCAGGCACCTTGAGAAGCAGATCTGCGGGCCCCGCGACGTAGTCTGCGTAGGCTCCATGCCTGCGCGAACCGTAGTAATCGTAGTCTTCACAAAGCGAGTAGTAGCCCTGCACGCAGGGTCCACACTTGAAGCACGGCAGCATTGGGGGGACCGTGACATGGTCACCGGGCACCACGCTGGTGACTCCTTCTCCCACATCTTCCACCACGGCCGAGAACTCGTGTCCACAGATCAGCGGCAGTTTATGCGGACCCTTCTTGTACATGCGATCGAGATCGGAGCCGCATACGCCGCACGCAGCTACCTTGAGCAGTGCCTCGCCCTTTCCTGGAACCGGCTTCTCGACCTCTTCTAGTCGAACATCTCCCGGGGCGTACATGACGACGGCTGTCATTGTTGTCATGGAATGGCCACCTCCCTGTGTATTCCAAACGACCTTGTCTGACAGCTTCCACATTAGAACCAGATGCACAGAACTTTCGAGAATGCCGTGAAAACCTCGCAATTGTTGCACACCATCTTGGGCTTCTCAATCCTATCGTGATCAGGTGTTTCACATGCGGTAGCACGTTTAAGCGCGCAGGTTTGGCGCTGGAATGGCTCCAAATGAAACGGTTATTCGGATTCGTGACGGAGGATGTCGCCCGGCTCGCAGTTCAAATCTCTGCACAGGACTTCCAAGGTGGAAAAACGAATCGCCTTTGCGCGACCATTCTTGAATATCGAGATGTTCGCCGTCGTGATTCCCACGCGGGCTGCCAATCCGGCAACGATCATCTTGCGACGTGCCAGCATCACATCGAGATCGACGATGATGGGGATCAGATCACCACCTCGAGTTCCGCCCGGTCCGTGGCCGTTTGAACAAGGAATCCCCGCATGACAACGAGAAGCAGCAGGAGTCCGATACACATGAGAGTGAGGAGAAGTGCCTCCAGCAGAACGTCCAGGACGGAGTCCACAACCACCTTCAGGGCGGCAACCACGCTCTTGTTCATCTTTCCCCGGCGTCGTCACCACCAAACCAACCGCATCGTTCAACGATATGAATCCATCGTCAAGCGAGATGATCAACGGGCGGGGTGGGGCTTCACAGTCGCGAGGCTGACTTCACGGGCGGGAAGAAGGTTGCGGAGGATACCGCAGGGATACCACGTGGATTCGGCCCGCCCGCAACTCTCCTAGCGATCGCCCTTGCGATCCCTGTATCGCTGAATGATCGGGTCCAAGTAGGACCACACGAGTTTGTTGACATTCCACCAAAACACTCCGGCACCCGGCAGCGCAAAGAGTAGCCAGTTCATCGTTGCGGGTGTTGCGATGATCGCCAGATAAATCAGAACAATCCCAACGAGGATGCCGACCACGTAGGTCCCACGCGCACGGCGGTCGTAATTCATTTACATCCTCCACTTTGCCGAAACTTCAGAGAAAGGTTTCGGCGTTGAGAAACTCGCTGACTGGAACAAGTATTCCATCTACACCCGAAGAATGGGGATCTCTCCATGCTCGCCACCACCCGCCGGAACGAACTCACTGCCGCACAGTTCACCAACCGAACCGCCAGTAGACAGTGTTCGCTCAAGGACAACCGGAGTCACGAGCCACCAACAGACAAGTCTGTCAACAAACCGAATACTCTGAGAATTTGATGAACCAAGAACCCAAGCCAATACACGTTCCAAAAAGGTGGATCGCAGCGGGGCTGATTCCACGAAGATATGCCGGAAGAATCATGTCCGAATAAAACTTCAGGGCGAATGCGGGAGCAACCATTTGAAGAATTCCACAAATGACGGTCCTGTATTGCTGATACAAAGATTTTGAATCCATCGACCCTTCCCCATACCAACATCTACTCAAAAAACATCACATTTTGTCGCCATCCTCCGAAGGCAGGAATCCTTGCTTTTGCCAGAGGCTGGGGAGCAATCCGTCCTCGTCGCGATCAATCCGCTTGGTGCGCCCAGGTGCGGCAGATCTGTCAAGACCTCGTTCTCTCTCCGGGCATGCTGACCTGATGTGCGTGCTCTCGCGCCTCGATGCATCCGTGGTTCGGTGACACGTCAGAATTCGGCGATCTCCCGAAACCACTGTCCGTTTTCGGGGGTGAACTGCATATATGAGCGCGCCGGTGCCGGTAACGGATGGTAATTTGCCATTGACCGATCCACGAGGAGCCCAGGAGCAGGTCCTGTGAGCCGGTGAGCAAACGGTACGGCGGCACGATGATGCTCTGAGAGGCCCACGGCCCGGCAACCCCGCGGCCTCGATGCACAAATCGACACCGCAATGCTCCACCTGCCTGCGGCCCGGCCAGATGACAAGGCCGACTGACATTGGCCTTGCTGGGGACCGCTCACCACCTCGGCCCAGAACCACCGGCGATCGCCCAGACTCTGGCGAGCCGGTCGCGGCGATCGCCGGAGTCGCGCAGATCGTGCAGCAACAGCAACACGGTTGAGGACTGTATTCGCGCACCTGATGTGTGCCCATGCTGGCCTCGTGCAAGGCAGAACCAACGACACACCCGACGGCGTAGCAAGCCACCCTTCAATTGGGCATGACGATTGCCGAGGCTGGGCCGTTCTCCCACTCGGGCAAGTAAGTTCACGCGCGCACGCCTGTGCCTGCGCACCCGTCAGTGTCCGACCACCTGAAGGTTCGTCAAAGAAGGAGTCGGACTCCGCCCACTCCGCCATGGCATCCCAATCAATGACTTCTGCGGTGTCACTCACCGGGTCCTCCGCATTCCCACCGCTCCCCCGCATTTCCGCCACAAGCTCTCAACATTCCTGCCATGAGCCTCCGTGTGACGGGAGATCTGGCCTTCAACCCCAATTGAGCATCGTGTCAGTTTTCTTCGGTCTCGAAGTAGGCGACATCGTCCCTCGGCCTGACGGGCAGGGCGGTTGGATTCCGGCCCAGTACACGCTCGGGCATGTGAAAACCCCCGCCGGGGCGGGGGTTTTGGAGAGCCACCTGAGAGAATCGAACTCTCGACCTATTCATTACGAGTGAATCGCTCTGCCGACTGAGCTAAGGTGGCCTGCCGCATTTGCAGCGCTGGCAATACTACCCAAAGGCCGAAGCTTGCTGCAAATTGGCACGTGTTGAAGCTTCGTCATGGCCTCAGTCGCATGTCAGGCCATCCTCCGGGACGGTGCCATTGAGCAGGTACGCATCCAGGGGCTTGCTCACGCACTCACCGGCGCGGCCATAAGCGGTGTGTCCATCGCCATTCCAAGAGACGAGCACCGAGTTGTCCAGCTGCTCGTGCATCTGCTCAGCCCAGTGGTAAGGGGTGGCCGGATCGTATCGGGTTCCCACCACAACCAGAGGAGCCGACCCCTTGGCATCAAGGGGCCCCGGAAGATCGTTGGGCTGGTATGGCCAGCTGGCGCACAGATCCTCACCCGACGTCATGAAGTCACCGAATACCGGGGCCTCCTTCTCCAGTATCTCCGAGAATTCTGCGAACTGCTTCGGGTCACCCGGCGGATAGTCGGCACAGTTGATCGCCCAGTTGGCCTCGGTTCCATTCGATGAGAACGTACCGTCCGACTCCCTTTCATTGGCGAGATCGTTGTAGTACTGGAACTGGGTTCCGTCATTGCTGTTGATCAAGTCACTGAACGCCATGGTCAACAGCTGCCAGTTGGACGAGTCGTACAGGGGCAGGATCATTCCACCGAAAAGCTGCGACTGAGTCAGCGGTCGGTCGGGATCATCCGTCGGGTACGGGCTCTTCAATGACGTGTCGAAGATATCGCGAATCTGGGTCAGGGCGTCGTCGACCGATCCTTCGAACGGACAGCTGGTGCCATCCATACAGTCCTCGACGTAGCGACGCATCGCCGTTTCAAACCCAAGCGTCTGATCGTAACTCATGCGCGCCGAACCGATGGAGGTGTCCACGGCTCCGTCGAGGATCAGCCGTCCCGCGTTCTCAGGGAACCGGTCTGCATACTCGGCACCAAGAAAGGTTCCGTAGGAGAAGCCCGCATAGTAGAGCTTGGGATCGCCCACCAGGTGGCGCAGCACGTCGATGTCCTGCGCCGCGTACTTCGTTCCCACGAAGGGCAGCAAATCGCCGGAGTTGGCAGCGCATCCGTCAACGATGGTCTTGAGATCGGCGTCCCACTTCTCCTTCCAGCCTTCATCGGATTCGTCATAGCTCGCATCGAGTAGACGGTCGAGAGTCTTGTCGTCCACACAATCCACAGGAGTGGACTGCCCCACGCCACGCGGGTCGAACCCGATGATGTCGAAATTCTCGCGAATCTCCGCACTGAAGTAGTAGTTGGCGCTCATGGCCATGTCGATGCCCGAGCCACCGGGGCCTCCCGGATTGACGAAGAGGCTCCCAACGGGTTCTCCTTTCGCGGGCCTTCTCAGCATCGCAATGTCGATCGCCGCGCCCGAGGGATCGTCATAGTCGAGGGGCACCGAGACAGTGGCGCAGTCAAAGCTTCCCGCACATTTCTCCCACTGGACGTCCTGATCATAGAAGCTTTCCAGTCCTTCGGGAATCTCCGGCATCGAGGCCTCAATGGGGGAAATATCGATCGCCGGGACCGGAGTGGTGGAGTCAGCAGAGCCCGACGGCGAACTCGAAGGGATGTCCGTCAGCGCGGACGAGTCGAGCGTGCAGGCGGACAGGACCAGTGCGGAGGCGGACAACGTGGCTAGGAGAATCTTTGAGGATTTCACTGTTCCACCGTAAACTACGGATCCGGTTCGGCGCACGCCCTCATTTATCTCCTGTGGGTGTGTCGCGCACGAAGCGGTGTTGTGGAAACTTAGGAAAACGAGGTGTCTGCCGCTCCAGCTTGCGGCCTCATGGAAAGCATCATGGCTTCGAGTGTCAGCAACGGATCAACATTTCCTGCAAGCCGCTGCCTGGCCTGCGTTATGGCGTCCATGCGCTGCACGGACCGGGCCGGCGTCGAGGAGCGCGCCATATCGTGAACCTCCTGAGCGAAGTCCTCGTTGATCAATTCGATCCCAGCTCCCAGCTGCACCGTCAGGACATCCCGGAACAGCGAGAGCATGTCCACCATCGCCCTGTCCAGAACATCGCGCTTGGCGCGGGTCGACCTACGCTTCTGGTTCTCTTCGAGTTCACGAATCTGGGCGCGCACGGCGGGAGGAATTCGCTTGTCGTCCTCCACCCCCAACGAGCGCTTGAGCTCGGCGAGCTCGGCACCATCAGAATGGGTACTCTGCTTCTCCGCGCGCTCGGTGGCGCCGGCAAGTAATCGTTGAGCCGCCAAAACCGCATCCCCCGCTCCTCTGACGGACACGGCCTCCCGCAGAGTTTTCGTCCTCTGGTTCGCAACCTCGGGGTTGGTCGCGAGTGCCCGTGCCATCCCAATGTGCGATTGAGCGGCCCTGGCTGCCAACAGCGCAGCCTCCGGGGAAACCCCGTCGCGTCGCACCAGTAGTTCCGCGACGTCCCGGGCTGAAGGAATCGTCAGGGCCACCGAACGACACCGCGAACGAATGGTCGTCATGACGTCGTCGGGAGAGGGGGTGCACAGCATCCAGACGGTGAAGACCGGAGGTTCCTCGATGGCCTTGAGCAACACGTTCGTGGTGCGCTCCGCCATGCGGTCGGCGTCCTCGACGATGAGAATGCGCCAGTTTCCCACACCCGGTGCCACGTAGGAGCGGCCCACCATCGATCGCGTCTGGTCCACGGTGATTGTCACACCTTGGGTCGATATCGCCTCGACGTCCGGGTGTGATCCGGACATGACGCTCTGACAGCCCTGACATTGACCACATCCGGGTGTCGGGCCTGTGCATTCGAGGGCCGCAGCGAAGGCTCTGGCCGTCACCGAGCGCCCCGATCCGGGAGGTCCAGTGAACAACCACGCCTGACTCATGGAGGCGGAACCTCCCTGGGGGTCCTCTCCACCTTGGATCTGCGCGCGTGCTGCTGCGGCCGCTCGTTCCAGCTGTGTACGTACGGCTGACTGCCCCACCAGATCATCAAAGACGCTCATCGCACTAGTATCCGATAATCGGAAGGATCTTCTCTCGTATCTGACGGGCGACGTCGTCGATCTTGCCGCTGGCATCGATCACGCGCCACCGATCCGGATCCGCGTCCGCAAGCTTGAGATACTCGTCACGTACCGCCTGATGGAACTCGGTTCCCGCGGATTCGATGCGGTCCTGCTTGCCCCCCACGCGGCTCGACCCGACATCAACCGGAACGTCGAGAAGTAGGGTCAGGTGAGGCATGAGCCCGTCGGTGGCCCACAGCGAGAGCTCGCGCACCTCCTCAAGCCCAAGTTCACGAGCAACACCCTGATAGGCGACGGAGGAGTCCAAGTACCGGTCCGCGAGAACCACCGCTCCGCGCTCCAGCGCTGGGCGCACGACGGTCGCGATGTGGTGCGCCCGATCGGCCGCGTACAAAAGTGCCTCGGCCTTCGGGCAAACCTCTCCGCCGTGCAGGATCAGCTTGCGGATCTCGCGACCGAGTTCGGTTCCCCCGGGCTCCCTGGTGGAAACAACCTCGCGGCCACAGTCACGCAGATGGTCGGCCAGAAGCTGGACCTGCGTGGTCTTGCCTGAGCCGTCCCCACCTTCGAACGTGATGAACAGTCCGTCCACTACTCGCTCACCTTCGTGGCGGGCTTCGCCTTGGCGGTCGCCTTGCGGGTGGTCTTCTTGGCCGACGACGACTTCGCGGCAGACTTCTTCACCGGCGTCTTTCTGGCGGGCTTCTTTGCCGGGCCCTTGGCACGGCGCTCGGCCAGAAGCTCGAAAGCTCGATCATTGGTGATCTGGTTCGGATCGTCGTCACGGCGCAGCGAGGCGTTGGTGGTGCCGTCGGTGACGTAGGGGCCGAAACGGCCGTCCTTGAGGACAACCGGCTTTTCGCTGACGGGATCGACGCCCAGTTCCTTGAGCGGTGGCTTCGCGGTTGCTCCGCGGCGTTGCTTCGGCTGGGCAAGCAGCGCCAAAGCCTCGTCCAAGCCAATGCTGAAGATCTGTTCCTCACTGGCGAGGGATCGTGATTCCTTGCCCTTGGTGATATAGGGGCCATAGCGGCCATTTTGCGCCAGAATGTCCTCGTCATCCACCGTTCCCACGAGGCGTGGAAGGGACAGCAGTGACAGGGCTTCCTCAAGAGTCACGGTGTCCAGGCTCATCGACTGGAAGAGGGAAGCCGTGCGTGGCTTCGCCTTCTTCTTCGAGGGACGTCCGGTCGGGGTCAACGCCACTTCATCATCGGGGATCTCCTCGGTGATGTAGGGACCGAACCTCCCCGACTTGGCGATGATCATGTGGTTGGTTGCCGGGTCAATGCCCAGTTCACGTCCATTGGAGGCCGAAGCTGCGAACAGTTCGCGGGCCTTGTCCAGGGTGAGTTCGTCGGGTGCCACGTCGTCAGGAACCGATGCCCGGTGCAGCTCCTCGCCATTGGAGTCCAGCTCCTGAATGTAGGGACCATAGCGTCCCACACGCAGCGTGATGGCCTCGCCGAGATCAATGGAGTTGACCGCGCGAGCATCGATGTCACCGAGGTTCTCCACCTGGCCCTCGAGGCCGGGATGTTCCTCGTTGCCACGCCAGAAGCGGCCCAGATAGACGGGTCCCTTCTCCTCGCCCGCAGCGATACGGTCCAGCTCGTGCTCCATGAGCGCGGTGAAATCGTAATCGACAAGTTGGGGCAGATTGTCCTCGAGGAGGCGCACAACCGAGAACGCCGTCCATGTGGGCACCAGAGCCTGCCCGCGGTGGGATACGTAGCCGCGATCGGAAATCGTGGAGATGGTCGCCGCGTACGTCGAGGGGCGTCCAATCCCGAGGTCTTCCATTTTCTTGACGAGGGAGGCCTCGGTGTAGCGTGGCGGCGGAAGGGTCTGGTGACCGTCCGCCTTGCCCTCGATTACCTTGACCTTCTCTCCCTCGGCGAGCTGCGGAAGTCTGCTCTCCGACTCCTTCTCCACCTTGTCGTAGCGCTTGGCGTCACGCGACTCCTCGTATGCGGCAAGGAAACCGGGAAAGGTAATGACCGTACCGGATGCTGAGAACTCGGCGTTCTGGGCCGCCGCCGCACCTGCCACGGGTACGGTGAGACGGACAGTGGCTGTCTGGCCCCGGGCATCTGCCATCTGAGAGGCGACGGTGCGCTTCCAGATCAGCTCATACAGGTTGAACTGAGCCGCGTTGAGCTCATTCCTGACCTGCTTGGGGGTCCGGAAATGGTCGCCCGCTGGGCGAATGGCCTCGTGGGCTTCCTGAGCACCCTTGGATTTGGTGGCGTAGATACGCGGCTTACCCGGCAGTGCCTCGGTGCCATACAGCTCCGCGATCTGTGCCCTGGCAGCAGCGATTGCCTGCTCCGAGAGGTTCACCGAATCGGTTCGCATATAGGTGATGTAGCCGTTTTCGTAGAGCCCTTGGGCCGTCCGCATGGTGTCGCGAGCGCTCATGCGTAGCTTGCGCGAGGCCTCCTGTTGCAGGGTGGACGTGGTGAACGGCGCTGCCGGGCGGCGTGTGTAGGGCTTTGTCTCCACCGAGGCAACGGTGGCCGTGGATCCTTCGAGGGCCTGTTCAACGGCTCGCGCCTCCGCCTCATTCAGGGCACGCACACCATCACCGACGCTCTTGGGCTTGAGTTGACCCTTGTCCGTGAAGTCGCGGCCCACCGCAATACGGGCACCGTCAAGTGAGACCAGTTTCGCGGAGAACTCTTCCGCCGCCTTCGCGAACTGTGCCGTGACATCCCAGTAGGAGGCGGCAACGAAGGCGATGCGCTCGCGCTCACGGTCAACGACAAGTCTGGTCGCCACGGATTGAACTCGCCCGGCGGACAGGCCCGGAGCAATCTTGCGCCACAGCAGTGGGGAGACCTCATAACCCACGAGGCGGTCGAGAATCCGGCGCGATTCCTGCGCGTCCACGAGCTGGGTATCCAAATTGCGAGGGTTGTCCAGTGCTCGCGCGATGGCCTCGGGAGTGATCTCGTGGAACACCATCCGTTTGACGGGAACCTTTGGCTTGAGCACCTCGTACAGGTGCCAGGCGATGGCTTCTCCTTCGCGGTCCTCATCGGTGGCCAGCAGGAGTTCGTCTGCTTCCTTGAGCTTCTTGCGCAGCTCAGCTACCTTCTTCTTCTTGTCCGGTGCCACGACGTAGTAGGGCTCGAAGTTGTCCTCCACGTTGACGGCGAACCGACCGAACGGACCCTTCTTCATGTCCGCGGGGAGCTCCGAGGGCTGTGGCAGGTCGCGGATGTGGCCGATGGAGGCCTCCACGTCGTAGTCCTTGCCCAAATATCCGCTGATGGTCCGGCCCTTGGCAGGAGACTCGACAATGACGAGTTTGGTCACGTTACTTCCTTCTGGCGCACTCACGTGTATTTCGTGCACATTGTGATGCGCCAACCGCGTCAACCGCGACCTTTGCTTCACATATGTAGGGTGATCATTGGCGTAAACCCGACCACCGAATTCCTCACAATACTATGAGGGAGCATGAAACTCTCATTGAGATTCACCGAGCGTCCCTCTCCTTGGGGACTATAACACCACGTCTGGTTCAGTCCGCCACCGAGTGCATCCACCGAAGGCAGATATTGAAGCCGCTCCCACGAGCTCGCGATTGTTGTCCCACACACTGCGAGCGGACACAATTACTGTTCACTCGCCTTGGACAACCGCGGCTTCGCCACTCCTCAACGTGCTCTGACCTGCCATTACGAGGAACAGTACCCGCACTACCCTGCTCCATCCACCGCCTTTGCCGGCCGCGGTGGGGAAGGCAGTGTCCGCCGGTGAGAGGCCTTCCCCCGGTCTCACAATGTGGGCCTGGAGTAGCTTTGCGCCCGTCTGCGCGGGGACGAACGCGCCCCTTGCCCAGTTCACCGGTTCGCCAGCATCTCTGTTTCCGGGGCTCTCCCAGCCACCTTGCCTGTTTTCCAATTCATTCCATGATTTGCCCCGTGTTCTTCGAGCTCCGTCATCGCCTCCTCATTACCACAAAGACCGCTCCGGCCCCCGCCGCCACTAGTCCAAGCCCAAGCGGGATCAACAGGTCGCTGACAGCGCCGGTTCGCGGGAGCTCCTTGCCGGATGGAGCCGGTTTGGCGGATTGGTCATGTGGCTGCTGAGAAGCCGATTGCTGACCGGCCCACGGTTGTTCGTCCGGAGCTTGCCGGGTTGAGGGCGCCTCAGGTGGTGAAGAAGCGGCGGGCGCTTCCGATTCCTGGGATTCGGACTCCGGTGAGGGCAGCACTGTGGCCGAGGCGGACGGCTCGGCAGATTCGGGAACTTCCTCCACAGGGACGTCCGCACGCAACGTCTCCGATTCGGCGCCGCATTCTCCTTGCGAGATGAGATTTCCCAGATGATCGTGTGTTCGCTCCACGAAGCCATAGGTGGCCTCAACATCCCCGGGGGTCACAAAGGTCGCGGTGTCGAACTCGCCGTTCTGGTTGCCGTGTTCAATTCGTGGAGCCGTCCACACCGGTTCCTCGCAGAGCGCGGGCTCGCCATTACCCCACGAAAAGAGATCAACTTCCGTGTAGGCACCCGCGGGAAAAACTCCGTCAAGGATCACGGTGTCCGCAATTGAACCTCCGGGGCGTAGGTCGCCGTCGGGCGAAAATGCACGGGTCTTCACGTTTCCGAAGACCGGAGTCACCTGCTCGCTTTCCTCCACGTCCGAGGTGCGGATGCTCGCCACGAGTTCATCCCCCACGAATTCGGAGACCACCTGGTACGTTCCCATCCCCAGATTCCAGTCGATGGGAAGGTCCGTGGATTCGATGACGTATTCGCCATTGCGCGCCGGGGTCTGGGCCTGCGCAATCGGCTCAAGCTGTTGCGTCACGCCCTCGACATGCTCGGTACCCGAGGGAATGAAATAGAGGTAGTGGTCCATGATGGCCTCATCCGAGTCTTGTTCCGCGTCCCCTGATGATTCGTCGTGCTCATCCGGCAATCCTGAGACCGTGATGACATCTCGAATTCCAGCATTGTCCGGACCAACCTCAAGCGATGCCTGGGAGGTGATCACCGGCTGCCATTGCACCACGATCGAGGCCGTAGCCTCCACAGTGGTCAACCTCCCCAACTCGATGAGGCTCTGGGCGCGCCCCGCGTTGGATTCCCCCTCGGAAATCCATGGCAATGCATCGGGTACATCCCTGACGGTGAGGGTCGCGGAGATTTCTCCCCGACCTGTCACCACGAACTGGAGGGCATCCAGCGGCTCCTTGCCCGTCCGGCCCGAGTACTTCTGTCCCCCGGAAGCGAATTCCGCAGGACCATCCAGGACGATGTCGAACGTCTTGTCAGCCATCCATGTGCCCGCGTTGGACACAATGCCCACACCTTCAATTCGCCCTGTCTGACCCCCTTCCTCGAGCTTCAGAGAAATGCCCACATCATAGGGGCCAGCCAGTTTCTCCGCCTCGTCCCGAATCCGGACGCTACGGTCCGCTGCTGGTTTGAGCTCCGAACCATTGGCGAGCGTGAGCTTGTCACGAGCCGCCAGATCCCACACCGAGTCCCGGTACACTCCTGCAACTCTGGCAATGGCGGCCTCGCGCGCGGCGGCTTCGACGGCGCTCGACTCACCCTTGGGAGCTTCACCGGGCATCGCTGCGATGTAGGCGATCTGTGCCAGCTTGGCGGGATCGGTGACCTCGCCACGGCGCGGCGTCACTCCTTTGGGCGTATAGCCCGAAACCTTCATCGTGGTGACTTGGCGCGCCGGCTTCATCGTTCCTTCCGTGATCATTGGCGTCGCAAGGGAGAGGGCGTCACCATCGGCGGCGCAAGTGTAGCTGACACCGGTGTTCTGGTTCGTCACGGTCCCGGAGAAGCTCTGGGAACCGAAGGAAATGCCCTCTCCCTGCTTCCACCCCGGCGCCTCCATGGGAAGCGTGAGCACCGCGTCACTGCCCAGAGGGGCCAGCCCGGGCTGCGCGGAGGCGCCCGGGATCACAAGGGCCGTCAGGGCGCACAAAAGTGCAACCGTGGGCGCGAGAAGTCCATGTTTCGTCACCGTCTTGTCCTTCCGTTCCGTCTTCATCGGATCCTTGGGCATGAATCGTGAGCATGCCCCTGTCCGAGACGGTATCGGGAAGGAAGAAGCGCCCACCGCGCGGCCACAAGGACTGTGGATGGGCACCGCATGAAGCAACATTGTGGGGAAACAAGCCACATGCAAGAAACAAGCAGAGAAGGTTTCCGGCTTCACTCGGCGCTTCGAGCCAACGGACGGTGTCTACCGAATCTCCACGCTCGTGAAGCCCGCTTCCCTCGCTTCGGCCGCCATGTCCTCGTACCGCGAGCGCCAGCCGGCCTTGTCCCATCGTTCAGCCATGGCTTGGAAGATCTCATCCGTTCCTTGCGTACGGGCTTCCTGCAGCGCGAAATGTTTCACGCCAACTTCCCTCAGCAGCGAGAGGAAGTGGGAGAATCCCCTCTCTGCTGGAGCCCCCGGAAAAACGGTCAGCCGCACTTCATAGGAGAAGGCCCGCACAGCCTCCAGCCGCACAGTCTCCTGCGCCAACACCAAGTCCAGCGCCTCCCAAGCCTTGGCACCAGCATCGAAGCCAGCCGCCTCCCGGTACTCCTCCGGGGCCGCCTTGATATCGAGTCCGACCCAGTCCACGAGGGGCAGCACCTGCGCCAGCCGGCGCGGGTAGGCCCCACCGGTGTGCAGCCCGATGCCCAGTCCCATGTCCCGCACCGTCTGCATGGCCGGAACCAGAGCTGCCTGCCGGAGCGCCTCACCTCCGGTGAAAACGACGCCGTCGAGCAGGCCCCGCCTCCTCTCCAACAGGGAGACCACCTCCTCCCAGGGCAGGATCCCCGGAGTGCGGGTGTCAAGGATTCCCGCGTTCTGGCAGTATGGGCAGCGCCAAGGGCAGCCCTGGCAGAACACGGTGGCCACGAGATGGTCCGGCCAGTCAACGCTGGAAAGAGGCACCATGCCGGCAATCGCCAGATCACCGGCGCGCGCCGGGCGACCAGCTTCAGTCATCGCGAAACCCCCAAACTCATGCCTTGGCGGTCCGGAACTCCTGGTAGGAATCGACCAACTTGTCCGCTGTTGCCGCGCGCGAACCCAGCGCGTTCTCCTTGAAGGTGAGGCGCTCGTGGTACTCGCCCTTCTTGCCGATGTTGAAGGACTTGACCGGACGGAAGTAACCCATCACCCGGGTCCACACCTCGCATTCCACCGGCGCGGCATCCGGGTGAGCCTCGGCGCAACGCTCGCACGTCAAGTGCTCGCCGGCCAGGTAGCCGTGCACCGGGCAGATCGAAAAGGTCGGGGTGATGGTGATGTAGGGCAGGTGGAAGTTGGTCAACGCGCGGCGCACCAGCTTCTTGCACGCCTGCGCAGACGTCATCCGCTCGTTCATGTACAGGTGCAGTACCGTGCCGCCGGTGTACATGGACTGGAGATCCGCCTGCTGCTCCAGCGCTTCGAAGGCGTCGTCGGTAAAACCAACGGGAAGCTGCGAGGAATTCGTGTAATAGGGCTCGTGGTCAGTGCCCGCCTGGAGAATGTCCGCGAAGCGCTTGCGGTCCTCCTTGGCGAACCGGTACGTGGTCCCTTCCGCCGGCGTCGCCTCCAGGTTGTAGAGGTTGCCCGTCTCCTCCTGGAAGTCGACCAGACGGTTGCGCACGTGATCGAGGATGCGCACGGTGAATTCGTGACCCCAGGCGTCGGTGATGTCCATGGCGTTGTCCGTGAAGTTGCGGATCATCTCGTTCACGCCATTGACACCGATAGTGGAGAAATGGTTGTTGAGATGGCCGAGGTAGCGCAGCGAATACGGGTAGAGCCCCTGCTCCATGAGCTCCTGTACCTTGACGCGCTTCTTCTCCAGCGTGGACTTGGCCAGGTCCATCAGGTAATCCAAGCGGGCGAGGAGCCCCTCCTCGTCTCCCTTGTGGAGGTACCCCAGGCGCGCCATGTTGATGGTGACCACACCGATTGATCCGGTGAGCTCAGCCGATCCGAACAGCCCGTTTCCGCGCTTGAGAAGCTCGCGCAGGTCCAGCTGGAGGCGGCAGCACATCGAGCGGATCATGCCCGGGTCCAGCTCCGAGTTGATGAAGTTCTGGAAGTAGGGCAGACCGTACTTGGCGGTCATGGCGAAGAGCAGCTCGGAGCTCTCGCTGTCCCAGTCGAAGTCCTTGGTCATGTTGTAGGTCGGGATCGGGAAGGTGAAGACGCGGCCGTCTGCGTCGCCCTCCATCATCACCTCCATGTAGGCCCGATTGATCATGTCCATCTCAGCCTGCAGCTCACCGTAGGTGAAGTCACAGACCTCCTCTCCGATGAGGGGATGGTTGTCCGCAATATCTGCCGGGCAGGTCCAATCGAAGGTGAGGTTGGTGAATGGGCACTGGCTACCCCAGCGAGAGGGCACGTTCAGGTTGTAGATGAGCTCCTGAATCTGCTGCTTGACCTGGCGGTACGTCATGTTGTCCAAGCGGATGAACGGCGCCATGTACGTATCGAAGGAGCTGAAGGCTTGCGCCCCTGCCCACTCGTTCTGCAACGTACCGAGGAAGTTCACGATCTGGCCGCATGCCGAGCTCAGATGCTTGGGTGGGGCCGAGCTGATGGCACCGGCAACGCCATTGAAGCCCTCCTCAAGAAGGCGACGCAGTGACCAGCCCGCACAGTAACCCGCCAGCATGTCGAGGTCGTGGATGTGGTAGTCGCCATCTCTGTGGGCCTGCCCTTCTTCAGGAGAATAGACCTGCGAAAGCCAGTAGTTGGCGATGGTCTTTCCCGACGTGTTGAGGATCAGACCTCCGAGCGAGTAATCCTGATTGGCATTCGCGTTCACGCGCCAATCCGATCGATCAAGGTACTCCTCAACAGTGGAGATGGCATCAATCGTGATTCGCTGAGAGTTCGTTTCCATGTCCTGTTCCCCTACGGTAGTCGCGGCACCCAGCCGTGTTTTGACGACGACGGCAACTGTTCTGCCGGTTGCTCCGGCGAGTCCGCACCACGCCCGTTCGGAACGAGCCCGAATGATGGGACTCACGTACGATTCTCTGGAGACGGAAAGCCTGCCGAAAAGTAGCCGGGGCGCCCGCCCAATCTTGCGAGCACGTCATCAACGTTAATCCCTTCAACCACTACATATTGTGGTGGACACACGCTGACAACACAAGATGTAGTGATTCCAAATAACGTGAGAACATTACACGCGGAAGTGTACTACGGCCCACAGCGCAACGCTGGCGGCACGTGAAGTATTGCAGCGCACCCCGGACAACCCTCCCGGATCCGGCAATCATCCGAGCATCCCACCGATCGAGTGAGTTGCCAACGCCACCCCATAGCGGTCGAACGCACGTGAATTGGCCACGGCGCCACGGACGAGCCCGCGCAGATTGACACACAATCGCTATGCAGCCGTGCGTTGCGATATTTCTAGCACTTCTTCAAAAGTCATGAGAAATCATTGTGAGACAGGCGGATCATTGAGTGAATCAACCTGTTCCTACGGAAAAAACGACCGAAACATCCCCAAACGATTCGACAGATGGTACGTTCGAACATGAAATACACTCACCGACGAGAGGTAGATAATGCGACGCAGAATTGCAGCTTTTTTCGCTGCGCTATTGTTTGCGGTGACCTTGCCAGCGTTGGCAAGCGCTCAATCTCAAGAAGAATCCGGGGAAATCGAAGACATCGTGCTGTCGGACGAAGGAGACTTCGCGGTCCCCACCCCCATTGACACCGCGCAGGGGGTACCGGTCGTCGTCACTGATTCCGTACGAGACGCTTTGGGCGCCCAACCGGATGAAACTGACCGTGACGTCGCCGAGCAGTGGGCCAGTCATCTGGTGGAGCCCTTGACACCGACCGAGCTGGATCTCCTCCAATCAGGCCGCAGCGTCTTCATCACTGTCGACTCCCAGACGCTGCAGTACCTTTCCGTTGCCGACCGGTCCCGAGTCATTGAACCATTCACGAGTGTGCTTCCGTCCGTGGGTTGCTCAGCCAACGGCGTTCGCGGATGCCTCGTCGGGTACCCTCCCTACACCAGTTTCGCGGCGGTGGGTAGAGGCACCGCTCTGGGTCAATGGTCTGGGATTCAATCAATTCATGCCCCAACCACGACAACCATGGAGTACTCCGTGGGAGGAACACTCGGCACAGGCCCCAGGTACTGGGGCAGTATCAGAGCCGGAAACGCGCTGGGTTTCAGCCGTCCCGGTTTGACAGTCACCGGAGTGCGGATGTGAGCGTCTCACCAGTAACGGCCGCACCTCGGCAACAACGCGAACACTGCAACAAGCAACGCTGACTCGTTCCCTGAGGCACGTTGATCAACCGCGAGGAGCGCGGCTGGCTGCCACTTGCAGTGCGGGGGTGGTGATCTGGGCGGTTTCGTCATCGCAGACCTCGGCGGGGGTGATGCGGGAAAGGTCATCGACGACGGTGTGGGCATGAGACCGATGGCATATCGGCCTCATGCCCACACCGTTATTGACAGTTGGTTCGGGAAGCCGCTGAACCGATGGCCCTGGCGAGGTCCCGGGGACGGCTCCACATGGGCCAGTGTCCCGTCGGCAGATCGATGATGTCGAGGTGTTTGAGGTGCGCCACTTCGGCAAACATGGGATGGCCTGCCCGGACCAGTTCCATCATCTGTTCGCTCGAGATCGAGCAACACACCAAGACGGTCGGGACGTCGCGGCGGGCCTCGTTTGCGAGCTCGATGGACTGACGAAGCACGGGCCCGGGCTCAGGAACAGCCCGGGCCCGAAACTGATCGAGGGCCTGGGCACTCAGGCCCTCGAGGCTCGCCTGCTGCGCGAGAACATCGAACGGCGGCAGCGCCAACTCATTCAACTCATTCGGGAAGTCGGGGGCGAAGACGCTGCCCGCCGCCGCGGGGCCGGAATCGACCCATACCACTCGGTGAACCAGTTCAGGGTGCCGATCAAGAACGAGACTGACCGGGGCGTTGGCTCCACTGTGGGCGACGAGAATCACTGGTTGATCCTCCGAACCGCCGTCGTGAGCGATGACATCCAGGATCGCTGCGGCTTGATCGTCGAGGGTCTTGTCCGTACGCCCAGGGTCGTGCTCGTCGAGACCGGGCAGCGTCATCGCATATGCGTGGAAGTGGTCGGTTCTCAGGTATTCAAGGACGTCATCCCATGCCCAAGCCCCTAGCCAGTGGCCAGCGATGAGGATGATGGTCGGATTGTTCAATGAAGTTGTCATGTCACGACTCTCGCAGGCACTGTGGACAGGTGTATGGCACTATTTATGACATGAATTTTCTGCAGGCGGAACAATGAAGCGTACTGAACGATTTCATGCCCTGTCCGAGATGCTGCGCCGCAGCGGCGCGCGGGGTTGCTCCGCCTCGCTGCTGGCGAGAGAGTTCGGCGTGTCCGTCCGCACGATCAAGAGAGACCTTGCTGCGCTGGAGAGGAGTGGCGCGCCATTGTGGTCACGCCCGGGGCCGGGCGGTGGGTACGGCATGGCCATTGGCGCGTCATTGCCACCCGTCAGCCTGTCCCCGGCACAGGCTGTGGCACTCATGGCGGCGGTCTCCGCTGCACCCGATGCCCCGTATGCTGATCTGGCTGCGGCCGGAATCCAGAAGATCATGGACGTCCTCGACCCCAGAACCCGAGCACGAGCAGATGAACTGGCCAGTCGTGTCTGGGTCAACGCGCTTCCCACGGCCTCACGCGCGATCAAATCGGCACTGGAGGAAGCGATGGCCGAACAGCGAGTGATCCGAATTCGCTACACATCGAGAGACGGGAACACGACCACCCGCGACGTCGAGCCCGTGCTGTTCGCCTCTACGAACGGCACGTGGTACCTCGTCGGGTGGTGCCGACTGCGCAACGCGATGCGATGGTTTACCGTGTCGCGCATCGCGCGTGCCAGCACAACCAGGACGACCTGCGGTGGACACACCATCGAAGAGGTTGGGGAGCCCCCAGCGAACGCCAGACCCGTGCACGTCCGGGGCGAGTGACCCACTTGGTCAACATGTCCGGCCAGCACATCTCGGGCGCACTTGACATCTAGGGCACACTTGAGTGGTGTCCGATCTTCTCCAAGCCCTCACAAGCCACGCCAGCCCCGATCAAATCGCCGGCGTGATTGAGCGCGCTGCACGGCCGAACCGAAACACCACGTGGCCCGATTGGGTGCCAGCGAAAGTCGTGGAGGCCCTCGCCCGTTCGGGGGCAGCAGAGCCGTGGATTCATCAGGCTCAGGCGGCCGAACTCATTCGTTCCGGCCAGCACACCGTCGTCGCCACCGGAACCGGATCCGGAAAATCGCTCGCCGCATGGGTACCCATGCTCAGCTCGCTCGTTGACTCGCGCGACGGGCGCGTCTCGCTCTCTTCCATTCAACGCCGCCCCACCGCGCTCTACCTCTCCCCCACCAAGGCTTTGGCGGCGGATCAGATGACGTCTCTGTCCGCACTCGCAAACTCAATCGATCCCCGCATCGGCGTGGCCACCGTCGACGGCGACACCGATCTGCCTGCACGCACGTGGGCCCGCGAGCACGTCGACATTCTCATGAGCAATCCGGACTTCGTCCATCACGCCATGCTGTCCGGCCAGCAGCGCTGGGCCCGGGTGTGGAGGGGACTATCGATGATCGTCATTGACGAGTTCCACAACTACAAGGGCATGTTCGGAGCCAATGTGGCGCACATCGTGCGCAGGATCCTCCGAGTATCCTCCCACTACGGATCCTCACCCACCGTGGTATTTCTCTCCGCCACCAGTGCCGAGCCCGCGCAGGCGGCACGGCGATTCCTTGGCGATTCCTTCGGACCGATCGTCCCAGTCACCGAGGACGGTTCTCCACGCGGAGCCCAGCAAATCGTTCTCTGGCGTTGCCGGGTCATCGAGGACGAACCAGAGCAGGACATCGGCATCATCAGCTTCGACGCTCCGCTCGGGGGTGGCCTTGACGACCCCTGGAGCACGTCCCAGTCGGCACCACAATCGGCACCACGGGCCGATTCAAGCTTTCCCTCGTCATCCTCCCTCCTCAGGAACAGCCAGGACGATCCCGACGTGGATCTACCCAGCGAGGATGCCCCACGCCGAGCCGCCAACACCGAGGCCGGAGAGATCACCGGGATACTGGTCAGCCATGGTGCCAGAGCGCTGACGTTCGTCCGCTCCCGCCCCGGTACCGAGCGGGTGTCCGAAATTGCTCGCGACTGGCTGAGCAACAACGCCCCCTACCTCACCGGTTCCGTGGCCGCCTATCGCGGCGGCTATCTGCCCGAGGAAAGGCGCGAGCTGGAGACGCGACTACGCGAGGGAGACATCCGAGCGCTCGCCACCACCAGCGCCCTCGAGTTGGGAATCGACATCTCGGGGCTCGACGCCGTCGTCGTCACCGGATGGCCGGGAACCCACGCGTCGTTCGCGCAACAGATTGGGCGAGCAGGGCGCGCGGGAAAGCGCGGGCTGGCCGTCTTCATCGGACGCGACAATCCCCTCGATCAGTATCTTCTGGATCATCCGGAAGTCATCGCGGAAACCCCGAGCGAGGCAAACGTCTTCGACCCGACCAATCCCAACGCACTGATTCCCCAGCTCTGTTCCGCCGCCTCCGAATTGCCACTACAGGTTGCGGACGCCGCAGTATTCGGCTTGCCCGACACCTCCCTGTTCGATGACCTCACCGCCGACGGACTGTTGCGCCGCCGCCCAACCGGGTGGTTCTGGAACACCACTCTGGGAATTGGCGCTCACGAAACCGTCGCCCTGCGCGGGGAGGGAAGCACGGTCTCGATCGTTGACTCATCGGATGGTGCCATTCTGGGCACGGTCGATTCCGGACGAGCAGACACAACCGTGTATCCCGGTGCCATCTACTTGCATCAAGGCATCGCCTACCAAGTCGAGGAACTGGGCGAAGACGTTGCACTGGTTCACCTTCATCGTGACGAGGACATCCGCACCTATCCCCGGGAGGAACTGAACGTCGAGATCGTCACGGCGCACGAATCCATCGCGCTGGAAACCGGGATCTGGGCCCGCGGCGACGTCGTCGTCTCGTCTCGAGTCATCGGATATGACGTACGCCGCGCCCACGACGGCCTCCATCTGGGGATGGTTCCTCTCACGATGCCGGTTCGCCAACTCCACACCAGTGCAACATGGTGGACTCTGAATGAAAAATCCATCAAGGCTTCGGGCATTGGGCGAGCGGATCTTCCGGGTGCCCTTCACGGAGCAGAGCATGCCTCCATTGGACTCCTTCCTCTCTTCGCCACGTGCGATCGATGGGATCTCGGCGGTCTGTCGACTGCCGCCCATCCGGAGACCGGCCAAGCGACCGTTATCGTTCACGACGCCATTTCCGGAGGATCCGGCTGCTCGGAGCGAGGTTTTGGGGCCGGGCTCGAGTGGGTGAGGGCCACTCTGGAAACACTTGAATCCTGCCCGTGCCGAACAGGCTGTCCACGCTGCGTCCAGTCCCCCAAGTGCGGAAACAACAACGAGCCTCTTTCCAAGGAAGGGGCGCGCCTTCTGCTGGACACATTGGTCAAATCCATGGAGGAGGCTCGTCAGCGGGGCCTGCTCTAGCACTCGATTCAACCGACAAATCGACCATGTGCGTCCGCGCGCCAACGGTGACAAGCACGTGCCTTGCCTCCACCGTACACGAGGCAAGCATGAGCCCATGGCGGGCGACAACATCGTTGGCCTGTTGACAGGCTGCAGACTCATCCGCGTAGCGCAACTTCTGTGCCCCGGCCAGCGCCGCCACGTCAGCCACATCCTGCGTACGTTCCTTGGTTGCAACGGCGTCTCCGAGCGCCATGAGCCCCAGAAGAGCCATCACGGTGGCCAGGATGACCCCCAGAACCAGCACCGTTCCCGCACCGTGCTCGCCACCTCCTTTCTTGCCCGGAAACTCAGATCTTTCGCCTCTGGTACGGCTCCGCCCGCATGCCCGCGCGATCTCGTGGGAACCCGTGCTCCTTCCACGTCCCATGCTCTCTCCAGCCGCCGATGTCATGGCAACTCCACCCCCGGTTCGGCGAGCACCGTGGTTGTGGAGGATGCCGAGAGTTCAAAGGGTCTGAGGATTCCGCCCGGCTCCATTGTGACTGTCACGACAACGTAGTCGCCGTCGCGTCCGACATCGATCCGCGCGTCCGTGGACTCCTGGATTTCCACCATGCGCGTCCCCATTGGTCGGCCAATCGCAATGGATCGGCCTAGGGAGCGGCTGAGGTCCTGAGCTTGAATGAAGGCGGAGACGTACGCCATGACGAACATCAGAATGAGCATCACGGCAGAGATGGGTATGAGGCCCAAAGCAATTTCGCTCGTCACCATGCCCCCTTCCGTCAATTTGGCCGCTCGGCCCGGGGTATCTGTTCGGCTCGGATGATTCTCTTTGTTCGACATGTTTGTTCACACCCCGATGTATTTGGGAAGCAGGGTGCCCGCGGAACCTCCGCGGGCACCAACACTCTCTAGAACTTGAAGATCGACTTGAAAATGCCCTCGATGGCATCCTTCACCCACGGCTGCTTGACCAGCCACAGGATGACCCCCGCGAACGATGTGGCCGCAACGGTGCCCACGGCGTACTCAGCAGTGGCCATGCCAGCTTCGCTCTCACTGTTCTCCAGAGGCAGTACCGCACAATCCTGATTCATTGATCTTTCCCTTCGGTGATGGACCTCCCTGCGAGGTCGGTAGAACAAGCTTCCTCGATTCGGCAGCTCGGGATCCGAGCAGGGCATGGTGCTGTGAATTGGCGGGACACGAACTGAAACTGTGGATAAAGATGCACTCGACGGGGCTGCCACCCAAACACCCCAGTATTCGCCTGTCCGCGCGCCGCTATGTCCACACGACACGATGTCCGCGTGGCTTGGTCATCCGCGCATTGTGCTGGCCACACAGATGTCCACACGCAGAAATACGCATGCCATGGCGCATGCGTATTTCTGCACTCGTCACAATGCGTGAGATTGTGCAACCGTATTTTCCGCGGGATGGCATTGACCTCCCACGGCTACCCGAGGAGCGAAATGCCCGCGGCCGCAATGACCGGAAAAATACCAATCAGTACGAAGGCCGGGAGAAAACACAGTCCCAGCGGCATGACGAGCTGGGAGCCCAAGCGTGCGGCAGCCTCGCGCGCGTGGCGTTCCCGGCCTTGTCGCATCAGCTCAGCACCCCGCTGCAAGAGGGGAATCGGAGCGGCTCCGTCCTCCCACGCGGGTTGCAAGGCATCCTTGACGATGGCGAATCGCTCCGGCACATCCCGCCACGCCTCCTCCCATTGCCCTCCCATCATGAGCAGCCGGGCCGCAGTGGCGAGACCGCTCGGTTCGAGCTCTTCCAGCAGCGCCTTGTCGAGAGCAACCATTGCCCCGGGTATGGAGGATCCTGCGCACAGTGCGGCCTGCAACAGATCCGCCGCCATGGCCCCATCCGTGGCCGCCAAGGGCTCGCTCTCACGCGTCGTTGTTCTCCGAGCAGGCAATCGAACCGGTGTGTAGATCCATCCCACCGTGGCCACCAAAACCATCAGGAGCACAATCATCAGACTCATTCCTTCCCACTTCATTCCCTTTCGGCGCGAGCCGTGAGGCGGCGAACCCACACAACTCCGGCGGTTTCGAAACCGAGTCCGAGTATCAGACAGGCCCGTCCTGCCAAGGAACCCATAAGAAAGGCAAACGGATTCGCCCCGATCATGCTTCCCAATCCAAGGCCCAGAAGAGGTAGCCAGGCCAGCATCCTCGCACTCGCCTTCGGACCCGCAAGCGCCACCCTCCGCGCAGCGGTCGCCTCCGCCGCCTCCGTGATGCCCCGAGCACACGATTCAAGGACTTGGGCGCTCGGAGCTCCCGTCGCGTGACTCATGCGGCACACGGCGATGGCGGGCGGGATACCAATTCTCTGATCACGGTTCCGCCCACTCAACCTCCACAAGGGGCGGGACCACAGTCTTCTCAGCGCATGGGGCACGCCGTCGGCGTCAAGGTCGGCTCCGCCCTCGCCATTCAGCCCCACTCGCGCGAGTGTTTGCCGCCATGCCACATCAGTGCTTGCACCCGACCGCAGGCGGGTTGCAACCTCGGAGATGAGCAGTCCCGGTGCGATCGGCTTCCTCTTGGCACGCTCCCGCTTCCCCCGTCGGAACCCGAGAAACCGCATTCTCGGCTTTGCTGCTTCCCCGAGAATCGGGGCACGATCCACCCCCGCCCACACCAGCAGGCACAGGCAGGCTCCGGTAACCATCAACCACACCGGTCACACGTCCTCTCCGGTCATCTCCACTCCCGAGCTCGTCCCCACCGACCTGACGTCCAGATCCAACCGCCGCGCCAGCTGCGGCCAACCCGGGCCCACCACGAAGCGTTTGCCTCGCCGGGCCAGCGCGGCGCAGGCCTTCAGTTCTCCACGCTCACGTTCCAGTACGGCGATCTGCGCGACATGACGGTGCCCGCCGCGCCTCTCCACGTGAATGACGGCGTCCAACGCACTCACGGCCTGCGCCGAGACCACCTGTTCCTCCATTCCCGCCAGGGCACCCAGAGCAACGAGACGGGCGGGAACATCCAGAGCAGAGTTCGCATGAATGGTCCCCCATCCGCCCTCGTGTCCCGTATTCAGTGCCGACAACACGTCCCGGACCTCACTGCCGCGGCACTCGCCCAGAACGATTCGATCCGGGCGCATGCGCATGGCGGCCCGCACCAAGTCGCTCATGGAGATGTCTCCTGCACCCTGCACATTGGCGCGACGAACCTGCAGGTGAACAACGTGCGGGTGGCGCGGTCGCAGTTCGGCGGACTCCTCGATCACCAGAATTCGTTCCTGCGGCCCGATCTCGGCGAGGAGCGCCGCCAAGAGGGTCGTCTTTCCCGAGCCAGTGGCGCCCGAGATCATGACATTGGCCTTGGAGCTGACAAGCCTGTCCACCACCACTCTCAGGTCATCAGGCACCATGCCGCGGTCCTGAAGCTGGTCCAAACTGAATGTCACGGCACGCTGCGTACGCAACGAGATGAGCGCTCCTTCGGCCGCCAGCGGAGGCAACACCGCATGCAATCTCAGTCCTCCGGCAAAGGTCCCATCGACGATCGGGCTGGAGTCGTCCAACCTCTGACCGCAGGTCGCCGCGAGCCGGACGGCCAGGGCACGGACGTCGTCGTCATTCGAAAGGAGGCCCAACAGGTGCTCAACGGGTTCCAAGCCTCCGCCACGATCCACCCACACCCCGCGCGTACCATTGACCAAAATATCCGTGACTTGGGGGTCATCCAGAAGGGGCTGCAACAACGGGCCAGCTCCACCCACCGCGTTCTGAATTTGCCTGCCAGCACCAAGAATGTCATGGATCCCCACGGCCTGCGGAACAGTGGATGCGAGAGCTTCGGAAACATCCGCGCCGGCCGCAAGAATCTGACGAGCCTGGCGTATCTGCTTCTCATTGAGTTCCGGGTGGCCCCCGGACGTGCGCTGCGACTCCCCCGGCACGCGACGCATCCGTACAGCTTGTGCTGTACCGCTACCAAGTCCCGTATCACGCCGGTTCCGCCATGACTTCATTGCCATCGCTGATCCCACCTCTCCTCACACTCACCGGATCATGCCACCCCAAGGCAAAACGCCTCGATCCGTGCCACATCCCGCGCGGTGTTGCAGCGGCGGCGATCACCCAGCCGCACCCCGTGTTCCAGATCCTGCTCCAAGTTGCGCAGCCTCCGCAGTGGTAGGACGTGGTCGCATCTGAGCTCCAGGGCAATCGCCGCGGCCTCTGCGCCACCACTCGCTCCATTGACCACCACAACGGGCACGATGTCCGCCGGCAGTTGGTCAAGTGTCTTTCGGGTGTGCCGCAAACCGCGCGAGTGCGCCCGGGTCACGACGACGGCGACATCACACCACCCCAGCCACCCGCGCACGTTGTCGTCGCCTTGCGTTGCCTGCCGCGGGAGGTCAAGTACCGTGGTCGTGTTGACCTGGGACAGAGCGGCGATGGCACGTTCGCCAGAGGAGCCTTCCAACGGGGCTGAGCCCCGCTCGTCAGCACTGAGAACGCGGAGTTGCTCAATCTGAGGCAAGGCAGCGTTGAGACGTCCGGGCACCAAGGCACCCGACTTCTCGGAGAGATCGGCCCATCGCAGCCCCGGCGCCTTGTGCATACCAAGGTCGTGGTCCAGCCCGAGCGACATGGGGTCGAGGTCGATGAGTCCGGCAGCGTCACTCTCACTCATGCGCCGGGCAAGCCAAGAGGCCAGCGTAGAGGCCCCCGCCCCTCCGTGGCTGCCAAATACTCCCACAATCACCCCACGGCGGGTCGAACCGGCAGCCAGGAGCAACTCCAAGAGGTCCTCGGCCTGATCAGGAAGGGAAACATGCACTTTGCCGCTGGCGAAATATGGCGCATAGGAGGGGTGGAAGCTGGCTTCGATCTGGGGCGTCGCACCGGACACCTCCACCATGCGCAACACTGCATTGACGGTTGGGCGCGAGTGGACCACCTCAACCCCGGCAAGTCCCGCCAGTCGCACCACCTCGGACTTGACGGTGTCACTCGTGGCAACGAGCGATGCAATCACAACCCGCTCCTGATCAAAGCGGCCCGCATGCTCCGGATGCGCTGTCGGCTCCTTCTGGGAATCACGTGTAGTCATGGGCCAAGCATCGTCCACGGTGCAATCCCCGGGGCGGCAAACGGCGGTCCCTGTGGACGAGTGTGGCACGAACACGATCTGGGGAGAAACAGGAAAATGGAACGACAAGTCGTGTGGCATTTGTCCGCATGACTGGCCATCTCCCACCAATCTTGACAGAGTGTTGGTATGTTCCGTACAACTCGTGGATCGCATGGTATTCTCGCATGCCTCACCGTCGGCCTTGTGCTCGCCCTCAGTGCCTGTGGATCCAGTTCTTCCGGCTCAGACCCGACTCGCGACCAAGTGAAGGCAGGTTTCGAGGAGATCGTCCTCAGCGGCCTCGGGCAGATCGACTATGAGATCCCCGAGAACATCTTGGATTCCTACACCGATTGCCTGGTGGACGAGGCCTTTGATGATCTTTCCTCCGATGGTCGGCAGGCACTGGCCTCCAAGAACTTCGAGGAAGCCGTTTCCCAGGCCGATCGGCAGGTCGTTGCCGATGCGTCCGCGGCCTGCGCCGACGTCGTGGGAGAACTTGCGACACCCGCCGAATGACGGTTGCTCATCAAATCTGCGGTGTTCCACGCTGCGGCGGTTCTCCGCACTGGACGTACACCTGACCCGGCATGGGCTCAAGTCAACGCCGCTTTGGCCGAGCGTTCGTTTCACCACGATACGCAGAGTTGGCCCGACATCCACAGGCTCTCCACGTGCCCCAGCAACTCCGTCACCCAGCAACTCCATGACACTGTCGGATCACCGACATCGTCAGACGCGCCGCCGATATCTCCAGAAAATACCACCATGTGTCGTAGCGTCGTAATAGACCAGATCTAGGAGGCACCTCATGTCTACCCCGACCGATCCGTACAGCTCCTCGTCTCGTCGACCATTTGAGGACGACGAGATTCTTGCTCCATTGCCGCCGGAGCCCACGGCTCCCTCGGCTGCTGAAGCCACGCGAAGCCCGGGCGGATTCTCTTCACCACTGACCGAACCCCTACCATCTCCGCAGGCCTTCGTCTCCACTCAGGGAATGGATCCCGCGTTTGACCAGCATCCGCGTCAGGCGGAGGCCCCCGACGCGGACGCACCTCAGACGTCATCGGCTTCTCTGGCCGAGGCCATCGGCATTCCGAGTTCTTCCTCGGAGCAGAGCGCCGCGGGTACACAGGACCGCAACCTCGTCAACTCGCAGGATCGCAACGCCCCCGAAACCGCCTCCAGCACCCGGGCAGATGCGCCCAAGAAGCGCGGTACACGGAACAAGATCTCGGACTATTCGGAGATCGACTACTCGTTCGGGTCAGACAACATCCCCGGCGAGGGCCCAGCCGCCACTGCCAACCAGCAGGATCCCGACGCTTTCCTCGACTCGCTCCCCGAGAGGCCTCCCCGAACCACGGCTGGTCCGGCAACCACTCCCACGGGAGAAACATTTCCCCCCACCAGCTCAGTAACAGGAATCAACTCCTGGGGCGAGGATGCCGCCGAGGACCACGTTCCTGCAGCTCCCCGCGGTCGCGGTTGGACCCACGCAGGAGTCCTCGTTGCCACGCTCCTACTGGTTCCCGTCGCCTGGTATCTGCTGTCCGATGCCAGTGCACGTCTCTTCCTGGTCCCCAACAATCCTTGGGAAACCGGTGATCTCAACTACGCGGCCCTTGGGGAACTCGCTGGTGGCATCGCCGTCGTCGCCCTCATTTGGCTGTTGGCCCGCATGTCCTCGTTGGGCGCGCATGTTGTTGGCGCAATCGTGGCGATCTTCGGTCTGATTCCCCTCGTCCTACCGACCTTCACACAGGACTCAATCCTTGCCCCGCTCGATCGCGCGATCGGCGATTTCAACGCCTTGACCGGCAACATCATCCATCACTTGAATCTCGACCTGGGATCGGGCAGGATGTTCATCTTTGGCGCCATACTGCTGCTCACGGGCGTTGTCTCTCATTCGGCTCGTCGCCGCGGCGAGAGGCATGGCTCCGTCACGGCCCGGCGCGCCATTGTTTTGTCCACGATGGACGACAAGTAGACCATCGGCGTGCCGGAGTACTCGCTCCGACCACTTCACACTTCTCGATTCACCCGATAGGACGGTCACATGTCCGCACCTGCCGACACCTCATGCGTTTTCATGGAGGGGCCGTGGACACATCGCTTTGTGCAGGCCAATGGCTGCCAATTTCATCTCGCCCACATGGGTGAGCATCAGGAGAAGCGCCCACTGGTCCTCCTTGTGCACGGCTATCCGGAGTACTGGTGGGCATGGCGTCACCAGCTGGAGCCAATTGCGCAGGCCGGATACGAGGTGGCGGCCATCGACCAACGCGGGATCGCCGGGTCTGACAAGACTCCCGAAGGAGTCGATGCCCTGACCCTCTCCCACGACATCTGCGCCGTCGCGCGTTCACTCGGCGCCTCACGGGTGGTTGTCATCGGGCATGGGCGTGGAGGCTCTCTGGCATGGGCGACCCCGGCCATAGCACCTGGAATGGTCGAAGGGGTTCTGACATTCGCGGCTCCGCACACGCGTACCCTGCAACGAGTGGGAACCCACGTGACACTGCGAACCTGGCGCCACGTGGCCTCCACCTTCGTCCCGCCCCTCGCTCGCAAGGCCATCCAGAGTGACAGCTACGTCAAGAAATTGCTGGTCGAGTGGTCCGCACCAAACAACGACGGCGCGAGTTCCCAAGCCCATCTGTATGCTTCGGCACTGCGCTTACCTGAAGCCGCGAGCATGGCTCTGGAACAGCTGCGTTGGTCCTACACCGCCCAGCAGCGTCCCACCGGCCGCAAGTACTTCGAGATCACGAAGCGGCCGATCACGGTACCTGTATGGACAGTGCGCGGAGACCTCGACTCGCTGCTGCCCGAGCGCGCATGGCGGAGAGACGGGGAGTTTGCCAAGGGATCTCACCGCCACGTCACCGTTGCGGGCGCCGGGCACTTCGTGCCCGAAGAAGCACCCGAGGAATCGACCCGGATCATTCTGGACTTCCTGCGCTCGCTACGAGAATCGTAATCGAGTACTACGCGCCCAAGACCGCATTCGGAGACCACCGGACATCGGCCCTCATTCGTCCTCACCGAACGTGGCAGAGCTCGTCTCACCGGTGTACGCCACTCCCGCGTATGGGATTCCCACGAGGAGTTCGTAGGAAGGGCACAGATCCGCCAGCGGGCAGGCCAAGCATTCCGGCTTGCGTGAATGGCACACCTGCCTGCCGTGGTAGATGATCCGATGGCAGATGAGGGTCCAGTCGGGCTGGGGCAAGATCTTTGCAAGATCCATCTCCACCTTGACCGGGTCCTCGTTGCGTGTCCAGCCCCAGCGCCGGGACAACCGGCCCACATGAGTGTCCACGGTGATGCCGGGGGTGTCAAAGGCGTTTCCCAACACCACGTTCGCCGTTTTGCGCCCCACGCCCGTCAGTGTCACGAGCTCTTCCAATGTTCGAGGCACCTCACCTCCGAAGTCGCTGCACAGCGCCGCCGCCAGCCGCTGACACGACTTCGCCTTCGCCCGATAGAAGCCCAGCGGGCGCAGAATCTCCTCCAAATGCTCACGAGCAGCCCCCGCCATCGCTTCCGGATCCGGATAGGCAGCGAACAGCGTGGGGGTCACCGAATTGACCCGCACATCGGTGGTTTGCGCGGACAGCACCGTGGCCACCAGTAGCTCGAATGGATTTCGGAAATCGAGGGCGCACGTGGCGTCGGGGTACATCCTTGCCAGCCGATCGCAGATGGCCGCTGCAGCCGCACGGCGGTCCCGGAGTGCTCTCGGACGGTACGGAAGTCGGATTTTCGGAGACATACACCAAGAGTATTAGTGCGGGAGGGGCCAGTCAGATGGCAAGATGTGATGTGTATGGCATATTGTTGAGGAGTTTGTCTGACCGTGAGCGGCACGAAGCCACAATCCTCAGAGCTTTAGACACGTATTAGAAAGGGAACACATGGACACGAGCGTTCTTAAGGGCGTTCCACTCTTCAAGGATCTCGAACCCGAGGATCTTGAAGCTTTGGGCGAGCTCATGAGCGAAACCAGCCTCAAGCGTGGTGACTCGCTATTCCGTGAGGGTGACGAAGGCGATCGCCTCTATATCCTCACCGAAGGCAAAGTTAAGCTGAGCCACTCCTCCGACGATGGACGCGAGAACCTCATTGCTGTTCTTGGTCCGGGTGAGATCATCGGCGAGCTGTCGCTGTTTGATCTGGGAGCACGCTCCTCCACCGTTACCGCAATCGCACCTACCAAGTTGCTTTCGCTGTCGCACAAGGACATGATGGTCTTCCTTGCTGCACATCCGGAGCTGTCCCAGTCCATGCTGCGTGAACTGGCTCGCCGACTGCGTCACACCAACGAGCAGATGGCCGACCTCGTCTTCTCCGACGTTCCCGGCCGCGTTGCCAAGGCACTGCTTGATCTGGCCAACCGTTTCGGTGAGCGCACGCCTGAAGGAATCTACGTACCGCATGATCTGACCCAGGAAGAGCTGGCCCATCTGGTTGGCGCCTCCCGCGAGACCGTCAACAAGTCACTCGCTGACTTCGTTTCCCGTAGTTGGATCCGTCTGGAGGGCCGCGCCGTCCTCCTCATCGAGATCGGCCGCCTGCAGCGCCGAGCTCACTGACACCCATTGCACGCCAAGAGGGGAGCACATGTGCTCCCCTCTTCGTATGTGGACGTGTGCCGCTCCTACTCGGCCACCCGGCACACCAGCTCAACTTCAACCGGCGAGTCCAGCGGAAGCACTGCTACGCCAACCGCCGAGCGAGTGTGAGCACCTGCCTCTGCGAAGACCTCCGCGAAGAGTTCCGAAGCGCCATTGGCAACGTAGGGCTGTGCGGTGAACTCAACCGTCGAGGACACAAAAACCGTCACGTGACTGATCCTCTCGATGGAATCAATTCCCCCGGCGACCGAAGCCGCGGCCGCGAGCGCGTTGAGCGCCGCAATTCGGGCGAGGCCGTAGGCATCCTCGGCATTGAGGGACTCACCGACCTTGCCCTTCGAGACCAGCGTGCCTCCAACGAACGGAAGCTGGCCCGAGGTGCGGATCTCATCTCCCAGGCGCTGCGCCGGAATGTAGGCGGCCACGGGCGCCGCAACAGCCGGAAGCTCCAGTCCAAGTTTGGCGAGGCGGTCGGAGGGGCGTAGTTCTGCCATTGATCCTCGACTCAGTCGCGCGGACGCTTGAGGTAAGCGACGAGGTTCTGGCCATCCGGACCCGGAATGACCGAGACCAGCTCCCAGCCTTCGTCACCCCAGGTATCCAGGATGGCCTTGGTGTTGTGGATAAGAAGCGGAATTGTTGCGTACTCCCATTTTTTCATGGCCTCATCCTATCGGGAGCATGGCCCTTTCTCCGAGCAGGACCACGATGTTCCATTCCCTCCCACGAATTTCCCGGGCAGAGGGCTCCAGAGGAAGGAGCCGACATGCGGAACGGGACGGGGTGTGCCCCGTCCCGTTCTCACTCATGCCACGGTTGAAACGTTGGGGGACACCAGTAGACCCCAGATGTGTGGACCCTAGAAGCGCCCACTCAACCGCGGGAGCTTTCCGTTACGGAGGTCGACGGCGACGTCGTCGCTTCCCTTGGACAATCGGGTGTACCAATCATTCTCGTTGGGGAAGCGTCTGAGCAATGCGCGCCGTTCGCGTTCCGTCAAGCCGCCCCAGACACCAAAGGTCATTTCAGAATCGAGTGCATCCGCCAAACAGTTGATACGGACCGGGCAGGAGAAGCAGACTTGGCGAACCTGGCGCTGCGCTGCTCCGCGAACGAAAAGAGAATCTGGATCGGTATTGGCACAAGCCGCCTCCACCGCCCATGTCTGATCTGCTGTTGCCAGCGACATTTAGTACTCCTTCCCCTCCGGAACATCCTTGTCCTTGGAGGTTCTAAGTGACCACCGTCACGTTGGTGCCACTATCTTAAGCATATGTAAACCCATCTCCCCAATTGAACCTGAGTCGCCGATCACATGGTGAGACGTTTTAGCTTGCCATCGCATTCAACATCGAATCCACCCGCTCCCAGATGTATGGCGACAAACAATGTCCCCGCTGGTAGCGGCGGTGAGTCACGGTGTTGCCATGAGGCGTCGCCCGCAGCCCTCAAGTTTTTGGGACCTTTACTTGGGCACCAACCGCGGGGTATATGCCACTATTCATTGCCGCCGAGTCCTCAGACCTCTTGTGTCCATACAACCGGGGAATGAGTTCCCTCATTCGTTGAGTAGGACGCACCACTCAGGACATCTACGCCAACACAACGTATTCTTGAACCCATGTCGAGTTCTCGCCCGCAAGGTGCCACAGCGCGCCAGATCATGACACTGGTAGTGGCTTTGTTCTCAGCCATATTGCTCGGAGGGGCGCTCATGGCCGGAATCGCCATGCCCGCCGTGACCGCAGCAGGCACTGTGATCAATGCCGGAACAGCAGTGTTTGAGGAGGTGCCCGAGGATCTCGGGTTCATCGAACCTTCCGAACAGTCGGTGATTCTGGCAAATGACGGCAGCACGCTGGCTCGCTTCTACGCAGAGAACCGTATCGTCGTCTCGTCGGAACAGATCTCGCAATACATGAAGGACGCCGTCGTCTCCATTGAGGACCGCCGTTTCTATGAGCATCATGGAGTCGATGTCCAGGGCCTCTTCGGTGCCCTCATCAACAATGCGTCGGGGGAAGCCGTGGCCGGCGGCTCCTCGATCACCCAGCAATACGTGAAGAACGCCTTCATCGAACGAGGTCGCATCGACAACGATCCCGAGCTCATCGACCAAGCAACCGAACGCACAATCGGCCGGAAGATCAACGAGGCCCGCTACGCCATCTCCATTGAGAAAACGATGACGAAGGACCAGATCCTCACCGGCTACATGAACTTGGCTCAGTTCGGGCGCTCCGAGTACGGCGTCGAGGCGGCTGCTCAGCGATACTTCTCCAAGCACGCCGCTGACCTCAACCTCGTTGAGTCGGCAACCCTCGCAGGCATTACTCAGTCCCCGGCGAAATGGGACCCAATCCGCCATCCCGAGGCCGCTCAGGAACGGCGCGACACCGTCCTCTACACGATGTTGAACAACGGATACATCGCCCAAGAGGAGTACGACGCCGCCGTCGCCACACCGATCGCCGACACCCTGCGCATTTCCGACGTACAGAACGGATGCGAATCCGCCGGTAATTCGGCCTATTTCTGCGATTACGTCGTGCAGCAGGCTCTTGCCGACGAATCATGGGGCACTGATCGCAACGACCGCATCAACAAGCTGTACCGCGGTGGACTGACCATCCAGTCCACGCTCGACCCAACCATGCAGCAGCTCGCCTACGACACGCTGGTCACCAACATCCCTGTGGGCGATGCCTCGAACGCGAAGCTGGCCCTGTCCAGCGTGGAGCCGGGCACCGGACACATCAAGGCGATGGCCCAGAACACGACCTTCGGAGAAAGCGGAGAGAACGGCAGCTGGACCACCAAGGTCAATCTGAACGTCGGCAACGACATGCACGGCGGAGGCGGGCGGCACGCCGGATCCACCTTCAAGGTGTTCACTCTCATCGAGTGGTTGCGTCAGGGCCACACGGCCTACGAGTACGTCAATTCAAATGCCGGCACCATCCCACGCAGCTCCTTCTACAGTTCGTGTGCCCCGAATGCGCTCGACGACTACACCTTCGGAAATCTCGAGGGCGTTGGCGGTGGCCAGATGACGGTCCTCGAATCCACCAAGCGCTCCGTCAATGGGTCCTTTGTGCGCATGGCCACCCAACTCGACCTGTGCAACATCGCGGGCGTCGCCCAGGACATGGGCGTCGAACGCGGCGACGGCGCCGATTGGAACTACGGCCCCTCCATGGTTCTCGGCGCGAACGAGATCACCCCATTGTCCATGGCTTCCGCATTCTCCACTCTGGCGGCTGATGGCAACGCCTGCGAGCCGCTGGCCTACACCGCCATCACCGACACCGACGGCGAGGTCGTCACGGAAAGGTCTCCCAGCTGCCGCCAGGTACTCGACCCCGAGATAGCCCGTGAAACCACCCAAGTACTGCAGCAGGTGGTCACACCCGGGGCCACAGGCGAGAACGCGATTGTTCCCGGACGTCAGGTGGCAGGAAAGACCGGAACGTCCAACGCCGACCGTGACGCGTGGTTCGTGGGCTACACCCCACAGCTCGCGACTGCGGTGTGGAATGGCCACATGGAGGGTCAGATTTCCATGCTCGGCTCAGTCATCAACGGCCGTTACTATTGGGAGGTCTATGGCGGACTCTTCCCCGCAATGTCCTTCTCCACTTACATGTCGCAGGCACTGGCGGACCAACCCGTGGCCTACTTCAACAGCCCTTCGCGAAACGTCATCAACGGGCCTGTACGCACGCCATCCCGGAACCAGAACTCTTCACAAGATGAATCATCCACTGAGAGCCAGTCGGACAACGCGCCACAGGACGCTGATCAGGATCAGGCAGAGGACGACGACGTCTAACTGCACCCCGCGCGGATCGAGGAGCAGTTCCGGGGCACCCACGCACCCAGTACGACCGGAGGAAGCAGTTTGACTCATTCACACAGCACACGCCTGGCGGGCAAAGCGCTGGGGGCGAGCGTAGCCATGGGTGCACTGGCGGGCGCTTGGGGGCTGACCGAAGCGTACATGTACACGCTTCGACGCCGTTGCGTCCTCCTTGAGGGAAGTGCAAAGGGGCAAGGTGCTGCCGGTCGGAGGCTGCGGGTGCTGCAGCTATCAGACATTCATCTGGTGCCGTACCAGCGCCGCAAGATCAAGTGGATTCAAGAACTGGCCAAGACCAAACCAGATCTACTCGTCCTGACGGGTGACCAGCTCTCCAGCACCAAGGCCCTCGGCCCCCTGCTGGAGGCACTCTCACCTTTCGTCGGAACACCGGGCGCATTCGTGTACGGCTCCAATGATTATTACGGCCCGCTTCCCAAAAATCCCTTCGTTTACTTTGGCCGTGATCATTCCGATTCCTCCGCCCGCGAGCCTCATGGTGATCTCGTGGAGCTGCCGTGGCGGGAGATGACCGCGGCCTTCGAGGATGCCGGGTGGGTCAACATGGCCAACACCCGGGCGCGGCTCACGATCGGTGACTGGAACGTCAATCTCGTGGGCGTTGACGACCCCCACATCGGTCTGGACAACTTCCCTGCGCCCGGTCTGGGTGTTCCGGCGGACGAGGGGGAACCCCCGCATGGGGAGAGTTTGGCCACCGACATCAAGATCGGCCTGACACATGCTCCATACAAACGGATTCTCGATCGCATGGTCGAGGACGAATGCACGGCCATGTTCGCGGGGCATACTCATGGCGGCCAAGTCTGCATTCCCGGAGTTGGAGCACTTGTCACGAACTGTGATCTGGAGCGGGAGTATGCCTCTGGCCTCTTCCAGTGGCCGTCAACCGGTGGAGAGGTGATGCACGGCGACGGGGCGGTTCCGACCGGAATCGAACGCTATCCCACCACGTGGGTCAACGTCACGACCGGTCTGGGGACCTCTCCCTTCGCACCCGTGCGAGTCGCATGCAGACCGGAGGCCGTGCTCGTTGACTTCGTGGTCATCTGAAAATGTTGCGGACACCCCGTGCAATGTCACGTGACTCACGCGATTTCCCCGCTCGCCGGTTTCACTTTCCAAGCATTCCTCCGTTAAGATGATCTGGTTGCAATCACTCATTACGAATGGTTGCAATGGCTTCGGGGTGTGGCGCAGCTTGGTAGCGCGCTTCGTTCGGGACGAAGAGGCCGTGGGTTCAAATCCCGCCACCCCGACCAAAAGAAAGTCGTGGAAACCCAAGGTTTTCACGACTTTTTGAGGTTGCGATGTCCCACGTCATCATAGGAACGATGACGTGGGACATTTCTTGTGTTCGGATCGTTCAGGTCTCACGACGTCGTTGACGAGCGTGCCGTGGCTCAGGACTTTTTGTGGATTCATGGTGTCGACGGTGAAACACCGCGGCATGTCGGAGCAGCGTTCACCCCAGCGCCAGAATCGTCGGGGTGGCGTTCGCGATCTCGGCAGGGCCTCGCGCGATCTCTCCGAGGATGGCGAGGAGCAACCCGACGAAGATCGCCAGAAAGACGATGCCAACAGAAGGAATGAGAGTTCCGAGCGTACCGTGAGCGACCCGCGCAAGCAGATCTCGCCCACTGGCATCCGCACCGAAGGGGAGCTCCCAGCTCGGCGGGGCGAGCCGCGCGCCGAAGCACACCACCAAGGATCACCTTGTTCGGGGCGCCGGATTCTTCGCGGCCATTGCCATCATGCTGTGGCTCTTCCTGCCACGTCCGTCCCGAGTACCCAAAGGTCCGAACGGAACGGTCGACGCGACGGCGTCGACCAAAATGGGAGCGTGTGGCAGTAACAAAACTACTCCCGGCAACACGCTCCATTCCCATGACGACCTCGACCCGAGCATCCGTAGCAACCTCCACCCCCGCGACGATACATCGCACGGCAGCGAAACCGATCCCACCACCTCAGAGCCCGGTACCGATGCTAGACGGAAGGCCTCGCGCCCCGGCCAAGCAACGACGCCGCGCACCTCGCGGGATGGGCCTCGCACGTTGGGGCGGCGACAGCTCTGCGTGCGGGTTACCTCGTGACGGCGGCGGGCTTTCTCGCACTCGGCTCGGGTGCCGTCATTTCCCCACCGTTGACCTGGCATCTCGTGCTCATCACGGTTGCGATATCTTGCCTGATCGCAGGCCATCTCCTCGCCAGCCCCACCGCGTTGAGTTCGATTCCTCGGTTCGCGGGGGACCATCCCACGGGCACGTACTTCGGGCTGCTCGCCAGCCTCGGCGGCATCGCAGTACTTCTGGCCAGCGGATTCTCCTGTCGTCAATCCTACTGGTGGTGAATCTCCAGCAACTCCTCGAGCACCGGCCGCACGCCGGACTCATCGTTGGTGGGAGAACTCCTTCTGGCCGCCTTTCGGACCCCGTCAGACGTCGTGTTGGTCATGGCGTATCCGGTCCTTTCCCACCCGGTCTCTCTAGTAACGAATCGCGTCTATCGGACGCACTCGCACCGCTGCCCACGCAGGGATGATGCCGCACAGGGCGCCGATCGTCGTCGCGATACCCACCCCCGCAATCGCAGCGGACATGGGGAAGGCGGGCTGTTCCTGCAACAGGATTCCCATACTCTCCAGCGGTATCAGCCGCATGGCCACAACGGCGATGCCCACTCCGATCACGCCAGCGACGAACGTCGCCACCACCGATTCCATGAACACCGCGAAGAACACGCGCTTGGCGGAGGCACCCATGGCTCGGCGAATACCGATCTCACGGATTCGCTGGCGTACCGTCACGATGGCAACATTGAGCAGCCCCAGCGCGCCCAGAAAGATGACGATTGCTCCAATGGCCATGATGATGGTCCGGATCGAAGCCATCTGGTCCGCCTCACCACCCCACATCTCGCCGCCGTAGGCCTGGGCATCCCAACCATCTCCAAGCACGGAAGCCAACGCGGCCGGGAGAATCTCGCGCGCCTCACCGGCCTGATCCGGGTCCACCCACACCAGCATCTCACTCGACCCTCCACCCATCTCGGCGGAATCGGCCGGCTTGAGAAGCTGCCACGAATCGTAGGGGAGATACACCCGCGCCGACCACGGGTCCTGCGCCTTGACCACTCCCACGACGCGCAGCTGTTGCGAGACAGATCCCTGCAGGTTCAGGATCACCGGTTCGCGATCGATGTCGGGTTTGCCGAAGTATTCCCACAGGACTGAGTTGAGCACCACCGGTGTGACTCGCTGGTTGACGTCCCCATTGGACATCCACCGGCCCTCGAGCATCCGTAGACGGAACAGCACCTGATAATCCGGGTCCACCGCCTGATATTCAACGCTCATATACCCGAAGTCATCTCCGGGTGGCGGGACCGGGCGTCCCTGGAACGTCCCCGACATCATGACCTCGTTCATCTCACGCAGTTGCATGACTCCGGGATTGTCCCATCCTTGTTCGAACCGGGACCAGTATTCGATCTTGAACCGGTTCGCCACCGTGAGCATCGCATTGCCGAGCGGGTCGTTCAGGGTACCGAGGGTCTCGGCCTGCCGCTCCTGACTCGCGGCCTGTGCTTCGGCATCGCCGTCCGTCGCATCGGTCTCCATGTAACACCCGGGGCCGGAGCACCCGCCCATCATCGGATCGGACACACCGCCGTCGTCATTCGTCTGATAGGCGCTCACGCGCAAGGTGACCTCACGACCACTCCAGGACTCACTGAGCTCGCGCTGGGACTGCTGAAGCAGATCGCCCATCGCAATGACAGTGGCCATGGCGCCAACAGCCGCCGTCACACCCACCAGCGAGAGAATCACTCGCGCCTTCTGTACCTTGACCTCGCCCCACGCCTCGACCAGCGCACCGACGATCTGGTTAAGCATTCCCATGTCGAGTCCTTCTCTTCCAGCGCCTGATCCAGGCTCGGGCGGGCGGCTCCTCGCCATCGGCAGGGTCACCGGGCTGCATGGCAACTCCAGAATCTTCGACGATGTCGCCACCCATCACGGTGGTGACATCGCCCGGGATCGTGACGCCACCCGGCGCCGCAATATCCGCCGGTGGTTCGTCGGGAAAGATGAAGAAATCCGTCTCGGCTGGCGCGGAATCGTGGGAGTCCCGCACTGCCGCCAGCGGCTCGGTCTGCATGAGGGAGCTTGGCGTTCCCGCGGGCACTTGTCCATCGCCCTGCGCTGAAAGGCTCCCATCGCTTTGTGTTGCTCCCCTTCCGATCTCGGTGGGAACGAGGACCTCGCGGGCGTTGTCGACCGTGTGCAGGACGCCGTCGTACAAGGACAGGACGTGATCGGCACGAACAGCAACGTTGAGATCGTGGGTGATCACGATGAGCGCGGCATTGTTCTCCGCCGCGACCTCTTCCAGCAGACTCATGACGGAACGCCCTGTGTCCGGGTCAAGGGCCCCGGTGGGTTCGTCCGCCAAAATGATCCGCGGTTTGCGCACAAGGGCGCGGGCGATTGCAATTCGTTGCTGCTCGCCGCCGGACATTTCGGTGGGATAGGAATCGAGGCGGTCCTCCAATCCCACACGTCCCAACATTTGGGCCGCCAGATCGTGCCTGCGCCAGAACTGACTTCCGGAGGTGTACAACAGCGGCACCTCAACGTTCTCTTGCGCGGTGCGCGCATTGAAAATGTTGAACTGTTGGAAAACGAAGCCAAAGGTGTTGCCCCGCATCTGGGAACGGCGGCCCTCCCCGAGCTTCAGTGCATCCTTTCCGTCAACAATGTAACTACCAGAAGACGGCCGATCCAACAGGCCGATGATGTTGAGCAACGTGGATTTTCCGGTTCCCGATCGCCCCACGATCGAGATGCGCTCACCGGCGTCCACTCGCAAGTTGACACCCTTGAGGATGTGGAGGTCTTCTCCCGTTGGCAACGGGACATGCCGGGTGACCTCATTGAGTTCAATGAGCGCCACGTCAGCAGCCTTCTCCGGTGAAGGGGTTGCACTCCATCTCCGAGTTACCGGGAACGAACTCCAGAATCTCATGATCGGCCTCGATGCCGCCGGTAACCTGCACGCGCGTGCCATCGGTCAATCCGAGATCCACCTCGATCTTCTGTGGCTTGTCCGGATCTTCTGTGGGGGCATACACGAAACCCTTTTGGTAGCGTCCCTCCACCGCGGAGGCGGGAAGAGTCAGGACGTCAGTGGCCTCGCCCGCCACAATGTCCATCGTGACCTGCAAGCCAGCAAAGACCTTCTGGCCATCCGGGATTGCGCACCGGGCCTGGATGGTCGTGTTTCCTGAGTCGCCACCGTCCGGGGTGGCCGCAGTGTCCTGCTGCTGTGCACTCTGGGGAGTGACAATCTCCAAACCCTCGCACTCAAAAGGCGCCGGGCCGTTCTTGATCGTAATGGTGGCCTTGGAGGGTACGTCCTGAATCCGATACATCTGGTCCGGCGTCAGGGCCGCGACCGCAGAGAAGGTTGGGGGCTGCACGGTTCCCAGCGAGTCACCGATCGCAAACTGTTGGTTGAGAATGGCCGTGAAGCTGACGGTGCCCGAGGCCGGAGCGGTGATGTACTTGTGCTTCCACACGGGCTCGCCGGGAGTGACGATCTCGTTGCCCTCGTCATCATGGGTGATGACATCGGGGCCGGGTTCCTCCCTCTCCAGGATCAGCAACGTATCACCTTCGTTGACCGTTGCCCCATCGTTGACGTAGAACTCCGTCACCTGGCCCTCGAATGTCGCCTTGATCAGACTCGCCGGGTCTGACTGGACGGTGCCGTCAAGCGTCAATGAGTTGGTGATCGTGCCAACCTCCGGGAAGACAGTGAGCTGGCCGTACTGCCCTACGGGCTGCAAGCCGTCATTCTCGTTGGCTGCGGTGGCGGGGAAGAACGCCACCTTGACGAGGGCAACCGCAATAATGGTCCATACAAGGAGTCGTAGCACAGACATGACGGATACTTTTCGACTCTTCTGCGAGCTCATTGAGTCCCCTGATGTGCTGGATTTCGACGTCACTGCCGAAATGTAAGTAGGAAGTTATCCAACCGAGCATATAACAACGCGTTCAATTTCCTTGGGGCATCTGGCCCATACCTCAAAACATGGACTCCATCCGATGACGCATTGACAATTTCGGATTCTAGTGATCGTCAGGTTCCATCTCTTGATCATCCAGCCGTTCGGCAATGAATGTCCCTCCAGTTGAGTCGGGTTTGGCAAGTGAACAGGATCGGTATCTTTGCCGAGCGAGCGGGATCCAAATCGAGGTCCCGGGGTTTCGACATGGGTCAATCGACAGGCAACGTCCTTTGGCTTCGGCTCACACCCAACAGCCGGAGTGAGTCAACCATCAGGTTTTGACTCACTGCGTTCGCTCAACCGGCGGGACAACCACACTCGCTCAACCGAGAGCCCTCTTCCCGTCCTCTTCCAAACCGGAATCGATCTTGATAGCGTGGCCGAACCATGAGTTCTTCAAGATTTTTTGCCACACTGGCCGCCCTTTTCGTGAGTGGAGGCATATTGGCTGGCTGCACAACATCGAGCGGACAAGACACTCCAACTCCCGAGCAGACAACATCGGCGGGCAGTCCAACGGCTTCCAGCGTGCCCGCGTCACCCAGCCCTACCACACCTTCCGCGGAACAATCCCGCGAAGAACGATGGAATGAGATGAGCTTGGAGCAACAGGCCGCCAGTGTCCTCATGGTGCACTACCCCGGAACCGATCCGCAGGAGATCGCTGACTTCGTCGAGCAGATTCAGCCGGGCGGTCTCATTCTCATGGGTGACAACATCCCGGAGAACGAAACCCAGCTGACCAGCAGCATAGCGAGCTGGAACAAGGCAGCTTCATTGCCGCTCCTCGTAGGCATCGACGAGGAAGGAGGGACGGTTCGGCGCCTCGACCTCGACACCTTCCCGGCGGCCCCCGATCTGCGGGACGGCGATGCCGCCGCAACTCAAGATGCCTTCCACGCCCGCGCCGAACTACTGAACAGCCTGAGCATCAACACGAACTTCGGAATCATCGCGGATGTCACGGACGACGCCAGTTCCTTCATCTGGCCCCGAGTATTGGGGTCCACACCCGATTCGGCTGCCGTGCAGGCGCAGGCCGCCGTTGAGGGCGAATCCGGACTGGTCTTTTCCACTCTCAAGCACTTCCCCGGTCACGGGCTGTCGGCCGGGGACTCACACGTCTCGATTCCCTCCAGCGATGTCACGTACGACGAGTGGCAACAGCTCGCAGCGCCGCCCTTCCATGCCGGCATCAAGAGCGGAGCAGAGATGGTGATGATCGGCCATCTGCGCTTCCCGGAGATTGCGGACGATCCGGCCTCGCTCTCCCCCACCTGGCACCAGATTCTGCGCGAGGATCTGGGGTTTGACGGCATCATCGTGACAGATGCGATGGAGATGCTGCAAGGCTCCGAGCTGCCCGAATACGCCGACCCCGTCGCCAACGCCGTGCAGTCGCTGCAGGCCGGCTCCACGCTTCTGCTCACCGCTTCCGGGACGAGTGTGGCGGACACTCAGCTGCTGGTTGATGGCATCGCGGACGCGGTTCGTTCCGGTGAACTCGATCCCGCGATTCTCAAGGATGCAGGGCTGCGGCTGATGGAGGTTCGGGAGGGGCTGTAGTGGAGCGCCTGTGTGCTTCCGGCGAATAGTGCACCGTATATGGTCGAGACCCGTCCAAATAAAGCAGTTTCAGGCGTTTTTCGGTGCACTAATTCGACGAATTCTCCCAAGCCGGGCCGTCGGAGTGGGAGCGCGGGCGGTGCAGCATGCCGCTTTCCATCGTGATCCGCAGGCGGTCGCCATCAAGCCGAGCAATTCCGTCCACGATCAGCGTCCAGCCGTGACGGGTGCGCGTTTGCCAGATCAGGGTGACGTGCGGGTCCGCTGCAATATTCGCTCGCGTTGATTCCCGGATCTCTTCGACGATGACGGCACCGCTTTCCACAAGTACGTCAACCGTCAAGATCTTCACGTGCGGATCCGCCTTCGTGATGAGACTCGCTGAGCCGAAGCGGGCCAGGACGTCCTTCAGTTGGGCGGGAGAGATGGGAATGGACATGGGTTCTCCTGGATGTCGAGAGTGAAACGGCTGGTGGCGGGCCGCATTTCGGGTGTGCGGGCGCCGATCGTGGCCAACGCCCGGGCACGGGAGGCATCCGCCACGTAGCTGGACGCGATGTGTTGGACCTGGCCCGCGAAGACTTCCGGTGCGCAGGGAACGGACGGACCCACAAGGAAAACACGGGAGTCGGTGGCCAGATCCAACAGGTGTGGCAGGGTCTTGTTGGCGACGGTCATTCCGGTGATGAACACCGTGTCCGAAGCTGGTAGAACGTACTCGCAGGCGGAGTCTGGCAGGTCCGAGCCATGGGGATCGCGTTCAAGAACAGTGAGGTCCACCGAATCGGAGAGTACCTTGATTCCCGGGGTGAAATGTCCGACGAGGGTCACCTTCTGACCGGTGAACTCGCTGGCACGCGACTCGAAGATGTCCCTGTCACTTCGATCGAGACTCATGCCGGGAGCGGTGGCGAAGGCGGCAAGCCGCTCGGGGCTGTTGAGCCAGCTGTTGAGCGCGGCAACGCCCAAACTGGCCAGCTCGAAGTCCCAAGACTTGACGAGCGCCGCAACATCGCGCAGCGAACGTCCGACGACGTGGCGATTGACTGCCCGTTCGCGGCGGCCGCCTCGATCGTTGGAGGCCGTGCCGATGCCAGCTGCCGAGTTTCCCACCAGAACCACGCGGCTCATCAGCGCCTCGGTGACGGTCAAGTCAGCGGGCAGCAGATCGATGAGATCGTCGTACAGTTGCCACGGATTCTTTGTGCTCACACCAGTATTTTTAGCATGCCCCATGAACACCAACGCCATACCTTGGCCCTAGTGCTGCTCCACATTCTGCGCCTGCTGAGCAACGAGTTTGTCTTTTCCACCGGCTGAGGATTGGCGCGTCGATTGAGCGATGTCGAAATCTAGGCCTCGTGGTTTCGATGCACTTCGCTTACTCAACCGCCAGATTCCTCGCCGATGTCAGCAGGAGCGCCAGCATGCACAGTCGGTTTGTCGTCATGCTGCACGGGGCAGAAGGTGACAGCGTTGCCTGTCAGGGCGAGCAGATCCTCGGCGCGGCGCAGGAACGGCATGATCTCCGGATAGGCGAGCGAGTGCACTGTCGCACGCCCGACGTTTCGCGAGGTGATGAGCCCGCACCCGCGCAGACAGGCAAGATGCGCCGAGACCGTCGATTGCGACAGCCCCAAGTGATTGGTCAGGTCCACCACCCGGTGATCGCCCAGCGACAAGTGGGCGAGAATCGCCAGCCGCGTCGGATCCCCCAACGCCTTGAAGAGGAGCGAGGCCGTCTCCAGCGCCGCCTCGTCGACTCCTTCGGGCAGAGTCTTTCCCTCGTGCCGGACCTCCGTATCGGTCCCCGGAATACTATTGACCACCACTATCACCTCGCTTCTTCTATTCTTACACCATGGATGCGCCCACAATTGAGGCGTGGCACAAACTGGGCTTGGTCACAGCTCTGAACAGCTGAAAAGCTCTGGCGAACAGTAAGGTGGAAGGCCACGGTGCAACATGCAATTGCCCTACACACCATCGGCACCGGGTCAATCGTCATCCTCCGCAGGATTGGGATGCCATTCGGATGGTTTACCCAAGGTACGCAAGCCTCTACTTGCGAGTACGCCAGCGACACTCAGTGCGGCCACCACCGCCCCGATACCGAAGGAGAGCACAACGTATCCCGCTCCGACCAAAGCGCCGGTAATTGCGGGAACGAATGCTGTGACACCCAGTTCCGCAATGCCCGCAACGGAATTGACGCGGCCCTGAAGGTGGCCCGGAGTTGTGGAGAACATGTATCCCTGCGCTGTGGAGGCGATGAACGGAAGCACCAATCCGTAAAGCGCTAGCCACACAAGAAGCTGAACATATCCGTGGCTTGACGTTGCGAGGATCGACACGGCGAGCATCCCAGAGAACGCGACTAGCAGCACCCTGCCGGAACGGAATCGAGGTAGGTATCTGCCCGCCAAGATTGAGGCCACGATCATCAGTACGGCGAAGACGGATTCCATAATGGAAAGCTCAAAGGCCGTGTAGCCGCGGAGCATGAGATGGTACATGGTGGTATTCACAGTGAACGCAAAGCCCGCATTCACGGCCATGAAGATCAAGCAGTTGGCACGTAGCACGGGCTCTTTCCACACAAATGCGAAACCTTGCCCAATATCGGTGAAGACCTTCCGCATTGCCATGCCGACACCGCGCTGCTGCATGGCAGCTCTCGTCGCATCTCCCTCATCCTCGTTCGATGCCAAATCCGGAGCCTCTATCTGCCGCTCCTTTGGCGCACGAAGGTCCACGCGAATGAGCCGCGTAAGTACGGCCATTAAAGCCAGGAACGCGGCGGAGACAAAGTACGGCAGTGAATACAGCCACAAAGAATTCCCCCTGAGAGCGGTTTCCTTTTGTGCATGCCGAATCATCACATGTATTTAGCAACGGCATGTCACTAATCAGTACATTCCGTACCGTACTCTCGTGGCGCTTGCGATATCGTCAGATACGGAGGCCATTCAGTGAACGGGCTCACGGATCGTAGCCGGTTGAGAAACGGCGAAAGCAAGGCCCGTTGGTTTCGATTCCGCTTCGCTCCACTCAACCGACTCAATAAGTGCGCCCCCAAGCGGCGACGTGCGCGCGCGGAGGCTACTTCTGTTCCTCCAGGAATTGGCGGATTTCCTCAGCGTCCACCGGCCGAGCGTAGGAGCCGCCGGCAAACACCATGAGATCTCCGATGCCGCGCTGGAACACGAAGCGGATGGAACCGGCCAAGCCCTTCTTGTCGTGCAGCATGGCGTCCATGATCGCATCCACAGTGACGGATTCGGGCAGCTCGTGCGGCAGGCCGATCGCCTTGAGCAGTCTCTCGAAGCGGTCCGCATCCTCCTGTGAGCAGTAGCCATACCGCACGCCGAGCCTGATCTGCAGGTTCGTTCCCACCGCAACGCATTCGCCGTGGCTCATGGTGTATCCCATCGCGGTCTCAAGCGCGCGCCCGATCGTGTGCCCCAAGTTCAAGCCCATGCGGCGATTGCCCTCGAACACGTCGGAGACCACGAAGTCCCGCTTGATCTCGCAGTTGCGGCGGGCCGTCAGCTCGGCAAGTGCGTCGTCTCGCACGAACTCCGCCGGGGTGAGGCCACGGCCAACGAAAGCGTCCTCGAGAGCCGCGAAGAAGTCGGCGTCGGCAATACAGCCGTGCTTGACGGTCTCTCCCAGCCCGTCACGAATCTGTGCGTCGGAAAGAGTTCTCCAACGGTCCAAATCGATCACCACGGCACTGGGCTGGTGGAATGCACCGATGAGGTTGGTTGCGGCGGGGGTGTCCACTGCGGTCTTGCCACCGACCGCGGCATCAGCGGCGGCAAGCAGCGTGGTCACGTAGGAGATGTAGGGAACCCCGCGAGTGAACGTGGCCGCCACAAACCCCACCAGATCCGTCACCACTCCGCCGCCCGCAGCAATGATGAGGGTGTCGCGCCCGAATCCGCGCGCGATCAGTTCGTCCTCGATCCGTTCCTTGGTGGCTCGGGTCTTGTTGATCTCCCCCGCGGGGAACGTGACGACGTCGACCTCGCGTCCGGCCGATTCGAAGGCACCGGTCAGCCGGTCGGCAACGAGATTCACCACGTTCGAGTCAGTGATCAGGGCAATGCGCCGCTGCACCAAGCCGGGCCGAGCGGCCAGTTCCACGGCCTTCTCCTCCAAGCCACGTCCAACGACGATCGGATAGGACTCATCCACCTGGCGAACGAGGTCAACCGTGAACTCCGTGGCTTGCATTGCGGCTCCGTTCCACATGGATGAAAATACTGGGATCAGTTTATCCAGTTCGTCGCTGAGTGTGAGAAACGGTCCGGGCGCAACCAATCGCGGGATGACATCCCGAAAAGCCCGCAGGTACCTGTGGCTAGACTGGTCGGATCGAGTTGGCAAGGAGGAACGGTGGAAGACAACAGGGAGAACACGCAACCACGGCCGTGGTTGCGCATCATCCTCATCGGGCTCGCAACCGGCTATCTCTCCGGGATCTTCGCCGTTGGTGGCGGTGTCATCATGGTCCCAGCGCTCGTGGCGTTTGCCGGCTTCACTCAGCGACTGGCGGCGGGAACCTCGCTGGCGGCGATCATCTTCCCCGCCGCCGCGGGCGTGATCACCTACGTGACCCACGGCTACATCAACTGGGTGGCAGCGGGACTGTTGGTGGCGGGATCCGTCGTCGGCGCTCAAATCGGCACCTACCTGCTCAACAAACTTCCGGTGCGCGCCATCCGTTGGGCCTTCGTTGGCTTCCTGCTCACCTCGGCAGTGAGCCTGATCTTCGTTGTTCCACCGCGCGGAGCGGTCATCGACATCACCGCGGCCGCAGGCGTGGGACTGGTCGGTGTGGGTTTGGCCGCCGGAATCCTCGCGGGCCTCGTGGGCGTGGGCGGGGGCGTCATACTCGTGCCGAGCATGATCGTGGGCTTCGGCGCCTCCGACCTCATGGCCAAGGGCACTTCGCTCGCGGTCATCATCCCGACGTCCCTGTCCGGTACTCTCGGCAACCTGCGCCGCCGCAACGTGGATCTGCGCGCGGCGTTGGTGCTCGGAGTTGCGGCCTGCGTGACGTCACCCCTCGGAGTCCTCTCCGCCGTGGCAATACCGGCACAGACGGGCAACTATCTCTTCGCGGCATTCCAGCTGATCATGGCGGCGCGCATGGTCATGCAACTGCTGCGCAAGGACAAAAGTTAAAACTGGGATTCCGCCAGAGCCAACCTTACGGAAGTGCCACTGCAGGGGACATCCGGGGTCGTCCCATTACAATGAGACCTCACCGAGCGTCGAGATGCCTCGCAGCTGAGCTTCCCGTTTGGAGACAACCATCTTTCCGAACGGGAAACAGGTCACGGGAATCAACTTGATGTTTGCAATGGCGAGAGGAATGCCGATGATGGTGATCGCCTGGGCGGCGGCTGTCACGACGTGTCCGATCGCAAGCCACAAGCCAGCGATGAGGAACCACACGATGTTCATGAGGGCCGTTCCCGATCCTGCACCCGGTTGACGCACAACCGTACGGCCAAACGGCCACAGTACGTAGCCCGCAATGCGGAAGCTCGCGAGCGCCGCCGGAATTGTAATGATGGGAATCAGCGCCAGGAGACCGAAGAGTACATACCCCAGAAAGAGCCAGAAACCGCCGAAAACCACCCAAATGATGTTGAGAAGAAAGCCCATGATCGTCAAGCGTAACGGATGGAGACGCCGCCGACGCCCGACTTGCAGCGGATTTCTGCGTGCGGAGCATCCGGATCGGGGGCTGCATCTTCCTGCAACTCGGACTTCACCTCACCCAAGCCACTGGAGCAATCAAGCAGCGCTGCCGTGCCACGCGGAACACCAATCTTGATCTCACCTACTCCGGAGTTGGCTTGAAGCTGCCCCCATGCCATCGTTCGGACAATGACATCTCCCGTACCGGTCTTCAGCCGAGCGTCACCAATCAGGTGATCCACTTGCACATTCCCGACGCCACTCTCCAGACGTACTCCGGACCCAACGCCGACGAAAATGTTGCCAACTCCCGTCTTCACACTTCCAGCTGTACCGCCGGAGGGCACTCGCCTGAATCCTGCCGCCACCGCCATCTCGGCATCAGCGAAGGACTCGATCTCGACATTGCCCTTACCCGAGGAAATGGTCGCCGGACCAAAGGTCGCACCATGGATGCGCAAATTGCCCATCTCGAGTTGTATGGTGGCATTCCTGAGATTCTGGGGCAGTACGAGCTGAATGTCGACGCTGTCGTTGTTCGAGATCGTCTTGACGATGTAATCCAGGAAATTGAACTTCTGCTGGTGACCGGTGGATACTCTCAGGATGTCGCCATCGAACGAAACCTCCACTTTCTCGGTGGCGTACGCATTCCCTTGAAGGGACCAACGGATCTCATCCGCTTCGGGGGCAACGGCGATGTCCACGTTGCCCAGTTGGCTGTCCAGATCCAGCTCGAACGGCTGGAATCCTGCTGGGAAGCTTCCCGATCGGAAACCATCTGATGCCTGTGTCATGATGTTTCTCCTTACTTGACCCAGCCGCGCAGGGTGGATGCGAAGTTTGTGGTCGATGCGTAGTTCGTGCGCCCACGCTTGCCTTCGTGAGCCGCGCCCATGCGCATGGCGCTCACAATCCACGAATTGAGCGACTTGCCGGCGGCTTGAGCAAAGCCATCCACCTGCTGCTTCAGCCCCTTGGGTATACGAAGTGTTATGCGTACGGTCTCATCACTTTCGGGTTCGTCTGCCCAGATGTCGGGCTCCGGCTCCGGCAGTTCAACCGAGACGACACGGAGCGCGGCACCTTCTGGTGTCATGATGACGTCAACATGGATGGAACTTGACAGGCGGTTGACTTCTTCGGCGAGCTCGGAAGCCATCGCGAGACCTTGCAGTTGAATAGCGGGTTCAATGGCCTCGACCAATCTGGCCGCCACCTGCTGAGTGGATTCGTCCCCCATCGCCGCCGCCTTCAGGAGTGACTCCCGCAGCTTCTCGGAGTGTTGTGACATGTTCATGACACCATGATGACACCACTTTGGCCGTGGGGCAACCCCATGGTCGTGGGGCAACCCCATACTGGTGGTGGATGTTGTTCGACAGATGCTCCTGCTAACGTCATACCCATGTTAAATGAGACATCGAGCGAGGGTTTGACGACCGCGGAGGTAACTGCCCGCCAAGACGCAGGGCAAGCGAACGAACTTCCCCCTCGCTCCGGTCGCACCACTGGGCAAATCGTCCGCGCCAACGTCTTCACGAGAATCAATGCTCTGCTCGGTGTGCTCTTCGTGATGGTCATGCTGACCGGTTCGTGGATCAACGGGGCATTCGGCCTGCTCATCATTGCCAATTCCATCATCGGCATCGTGCAGGAGATGCGCGCGAAGCGCACCCTCGATTCCCTCGCCGTCGTGGGAGAGACTCACCCAACCGTGATGCGCAACGGCACCAAGCAACAGATCACACAGGAAGAAGTCGTCCTGGACGACATCATCGTGATTGCCCCGGGTGAGCAGATAGTCGTTGACGGCACCGTGACCGCCGCAAGCTATCTGGAGATGGACGAGTCGCTGTTGACCGGCGAATCCGATCCGGTCGCGAAGAAGAAGGGGGATGCGATCCTCTCCGGAAGCTTTGTCGCCTCCGGAACCGGCGCATACCGGGCCACGAAGGTGGGCAAGGACTCCTACGCTGCGAAACTCACCGCCGAAGCCGCAAAATTCTCATTGGTCCATTCCGAGCTTCAATCGGGAATCAACCGCATCCTCAAGGCGATCACGTGGATCCTGATTCCGGTGGGTCTACTGACGATCTTCGGCCAGATCCGAGTGGGAGAGTCTGATTGGCGTGCCATCATTCTGGCGGTTTCCGGCGCTCTCGTCCCGATGATTCCCGAAGGCCTCGTGCTCATCACCTCGACGGCCTTTGCACTGGGAGTGATTCGGCTCGGACGCCGCAAATGCCTCGTCAACGAGCTGCCCGCCATTGAGGGCTTGGCCCGGGTGGACGTCGTCTGCGCAGACAAAACCGGAACGCTCACCGAAAACACAATGGCATTTTCTCAGGTCATTCCAGTTGGTGACTCCTCCGAGCAACTCGCCACAGAAGCGCTGCGTCAACTGGGCGCCGCCGATCCTGCCCCCAACTCCTCAATGGAAGCGATCATCGAAGGCGTGGGAATCGCGGATGCGCCCTGGAAGGTGGCAGCTTCCCAGCCATTCACCTCGGCCAAGAAGTGGAGCGGCGTGAGTTTCGCCGATGGCTCCTCCTACGCCACTGAAGGCGCCACGGACAATATGGGTAGCACGACAAGCGGCACGAACTGGGTGCTCGGGGCGCCCGACGTACTGGTGGACTCGGGGTCGCAAGCGGGCCTTCAAGCCAACGACATCGCCTCCTCTGGCCTGCGAGTTCTCCTTCTTGGTCGATGCAGTGAGCAGGTGACCAGCGAGGACGCTCCGGGAACTGTTGAACCGTTGGCCCTGGTGGTCCTCGAGCAGCGCATCCGCCCCGACGCCGCGGACACCCTCGAGTATTTCAGGAGCCAGGGCGTAGAGGTCAAGGTAATATCCGGCGACAACGCGGACTCCGTCGGCGCGGTCACCCGATCCCTCGGTATGAACTCCGGAGACCCAATCGATGCCCGGACCATTGACGACGAATCCTTCGTTCAGACCGTCAATGACGCACATGTCTTTGGCCGAGTCACCCCGCAGCAGAAGCGCGCGATGGTTGCGGCCCTGCAGGAGCGTGGGCGCACGGTGGCCATGACGGGCGACGGCGTCAACGACGTTCTCGCCCTCAAGGATGCCGACCTCGGAGTTGCCATGGGTTCGGGGACGGCAGCAACGCGTTCCGTTGCCAAGATCGTACTGCTGGACGACAAGTTCGCGACGCTCCCCTACGTTGTGGCCGAGGGTCGCCGCGTATTGGGAAACATTGAGCGAGTAGCCAATCTGTTCCTCACCAAGACCGTCTACTCCTCCGTCATCGCCATTCTGGTACTGCTCTTTTCGCTACCATTCCCGTTCCAGCCCATTCACGTCACCATCACCGGTTGGTTCACCATCGGAATTCCCGCCTTCCTGCTCTCCTTGCCACCAAACAACGAGAGGGCGCGTCCCCATTTCGTGCGGCGGGTGATGTCCTTCGGATTCCCCGCTGGCATCGTTGTAGCCGCGGCGTCCTTCGTCACCTACATCGCCGTGCGTGTGCCCAACCCGCAGGGAAATGAAGCCGTGCAAGCTTCCACCGCTGCGTTGCTCGCTCTGATCATCGCCTCCACGTGGGTACTGGCCGTCGTAGCTCGCCCCTACGAGTGGTGGAAGCTCCTGTTGGTTCTGCTGCCCTTGCTGGGTTACGGCCTGATCTTCACTCTCGACTTCACTCAAAACTTCTTCATGCTGGACTCGTCAAATACATCGATGATGAGCTTCGCGACTGTCGCCGGTCTCATCGCCGCCGCACTGATCGAAGTGTTGTGGTGGGTTCTGGGAGCCGTGACCGGGGAACGCCGTCCGATATGGACGCCGAAGACCGAGAGAGAGGCAGCAGCAAATCAGCGGCGTCTTGAGCGAGAAGCATCCCTTCAGGAGCGCCGCCAGGAGAAGGAAGAGAACGAAGGACACGAGCAGAGTAAGCGAAAGAAGGAAGAACACGCGGGAGACACCGCGTCAATTTCAAAGTAGCTTCACCCTTCAGTTTCAAAGTAGCTTCACCCTTCTCAGGTCCGCCGTATGAACTATCCATTTTCGACAGAACAACGCGCATTTTTCCGCACGCCTGCGCTCGAAAATGATCGTTGTTCGTTCGTTGAGCCCGTGACAACTCCTTCTGAGCCACTGTCACGTCACAGTCCCGCTTGGGCCTACCCGATTGGTGCCGAACTCACGCAAGCGGTGCTGGGCTTACCTGAGCTCGGTCAACCGCTCTTCCAGTATCGCCGCGTCTTCCCAGGTGTCGACATCCATGCCGATCCACTCCGTGTCCGAAACCGAAGCCAGTTTGAGCTGGCCGAACAACGAACGCACAGAACGGTCTCGCAGCTGCGCGCCGAAGAGCTGCGCCAAAGCTCCCGCCACGTAGACACCATGCAAGTACTGGTTGTAGCTCCTGCCTTGATCACTACGATTCGAATTTACCCGCTCGCCGAGTGCCAGTACATCTTGGGCCAGCTCGCCCTGAGCCAGTCCATCCCGAGTCGCCTCTGCGGGTTCGCCTCGCTCTTCTGTCTGCAGATCGGCGGCTTGTCCCTGCGCGTTCTCGCCCCGGTGGCCGGGAGCAGAATCCTCCGGGCCACGTTGCACATCCTCAAGCACAAGCGGCACGGCTCCGCCGACGAACTGGGCCGGTTGGCCACTTTCGACACTCGCAGCACTCGCCAACGCCACCTCCAGACTCGGGTAGAGCCGCGGAGCGAGTGGAGCATCGCAGGTTAGAAGACCGACGAAACCATCCATCCGGAATCCCGGTAGCGTTCGCAACAACTCGAATCCTGCCGCGACGCCGGCAACCGGTCCACCGAACGGCGGATCCTCAAGAACCCGCGCGACACCGCCGGGAATCGCCACGTGGGGCGGCGCCACAACAACAATCTCTGCGCACGGCGCGACGGCACGAATTTCCTCGATCGCGCGCACCACCAAGGTCTTTCCACCCACTACGACATCCGGTTTCGAGATCCCGCCCATGCGTTTGGCCGTGCCGCCTGCCAACACGATCACACCGCAGAGTCCTGACGGATCGACTGCCTCCTTCGCAGAGATTCGCGTGGGAGTCGGCGCTGTACCCTGGGGCGGTATCTGGTCCATACCTGCAGCGGCCGCCGGAGCCTTGGGAGTCGCGGAGCCGGAATCCATCTGTTCCGCGGATACGGGAATGACGGTCGATGCAGGCACGGGCACATTGGCAGAGAATTCTGCGGGCGCGGGCAAGGGCTCGGGGTCTGGAACACCGCGCGTGTCAGCGGTCATTGGTGTGGAAGCAGGTCCACCGGGCGCGCTGGTCACTGGTTGGGCGGGCACCCCTGGGACGCCGTTGGGCACGCCCCCAATCCCATTCGGCCCACTGTAAAAACCATCGGGAGCGGGAGAGTTGCCCGGGCCACTGCCACCGGGCCCACTGCCACGCGGGCCACCGCTCGCCGCGCCGCCATCGCGCGGCTTCTTCACGGGTCGCAGGCGCCGCCCATACTTCCGGTACCGCTCGTTGATCCACGAGATCAGCACGGCCACCAGATACAGCACAACAAGGATGAGCGCCTGCATGATCATGGGCCACGGACTGGGCAGAGGATTGGCGATCGCTGCAAAGATGAAGGCAACGAGGACAGCCCAACGCCACGCCCGCAGCATGTTCCGTGAGCTCAGGACGCCCAAGAAGTTCAGCGCAACCAGAATCTCCGGGATCAGGAAGGACACACCGAACAGAATGACCAGCCGTAAATAGAAATCCACGTAGGTATCGGCCTGCAAGAGTGAAACCCCACCCACCGGAACGAAGGACTGCAAAATTTCCACAGCCCGTGGTACCAGCCACACCCCGGTGGTCGCTCCGGCGGCAAAGAGCAGGACTCCCACCGCACCGAAGATGAAAACGTAAAGTCTCTCCCTGCGTTTGAGGCCGGGCATGATGAAGGCCCCGAGCTGGTAAATCCACCACGGGCTGGCGATGATCAACCCGGTCCAAATCGAGACCCGCAGCTTCAGATCCAGGGCAGCGCCGATGGTTGGAAAGTTGATCTGGGTGCCCGCATCCTGTATCTGCACCAAGGGGGCCGTAATGTAGCCCATCACCGGTTCATACAAAAACCAGCCAGCAACCGCACCCAAGGTGATGCCCAGCAATGCCAAAAACACACGCTTGCGCAAATCCTTGAGGTGTCCAGAGATGCTCATCCGCGCCTCTGGGTTCAACTTCCTCCGCGTAGACACTGTCGATTAACGCCTACGACTGCTGGGGAGCGGCGCCATTCTGGCCCGCCTGCCACTGACCATCCACACCGGGCTGACCCGGAGTCGGCTGCGCCGGGTAGCCCTGCTGGAACTGCCCCTGGGGATATGACTGCTGGCCGTAGGGTTGCCCCTGGGGCGGGTACTGACCCGGCTGGCCCTGCGGATATTGGCCCTGCGGGTACTGACCCGGCTGGCCTTGCGGGTATTGGCCAGGCTGGCCTTGCGGGTACTGGCCAGGCTGGGCCTGACCCTGCTGGGGATAGCCACCCGGAGGAACATCGTCCTGCAGTTCGCGCATCTCCTTCTTCAACACCTTCGCAGATTGTCCCAGCGAACGCGCAATGTCAGGCAGCTTCGCCGCACCAAAAATGACAATAATGACAAGTAAAACAACGATGATGTGCCAAGGCTTCATCGTGACCCTCCTAGATCAGGTCGGTTGAGAATCGTGTGAAGATCAAGTGGGCCGTCCCCCTCGATCAGAGAGTCCGACGGCGATGTTGCACGTTGCGTTGTCGCCTGGCCCGGCTGCTCGCGCAAAGAGGTTGCGTGTGGTTGAAAGGAACTGGATTCGGTCCGTGGTTCCTCCGAGATTGCCAGATAGTTGGGTTTTGTGGCCGTGGCAGGACCAGAGGTTGCATGGAGGTTCGCGCGAGGTTGCGAGGCGAAATCGGGCGCAGATACTGCACGGGAGGCTGCACCGTGATTCCCTCCGGAGCTCTGATCCGCGCCACCATCGTGGCGCGGATGTCCATCCCGCTCCGTATCGTGGCCAGGAGAGGCAGTAGATTCTGTATGCGGGATGGAACCGAGGTAATTCGGCAGCGGGGGCACATCCGTGGAGTGGGAAGTTTTGCTCTCCGGTCCTGCAGCCGGACGATTGTTCGTCAGGGGGGACTCATTCACAGTGCTTGCTTCATCCACGGGGAAGGGAGCCACCGCCTGTTGCATTGCTGCCACCGCTCCGGCCGCGGTTTCCCGCCCCGCCTTGGTCGCTCCGCTCGTGGCAGCGATCCAAGCGTTCATCTCCTCCTGCACCGCTTCGCGCACCATCTGGCGCGGATCGTACTGACTGAGATTGAAGTTCTTGATCTTTTCCACGTCACTGGCATCGATGCCCAGCACGGACAAATCCACGGCAGTTTCCGTGCGCAGCTTTGCGCTCCATTCCCGTACCCACTCGAGGAGCTTTCTCAACCCTTGCAGGGCTTGGGCCACGTTCTTTGGCCCCATGATGAGGGCGGCAATAATCAGCAGAACAAAGAGCTCTCCACCGCTGATTCCGAACATGACACACCTCCTCGATCCCGATGTCGCCAACGATATTACACGGCACTTCTTGCCAAAATAGGACCGTTGTTCCCAGAGTGCCGCCGTGCTCGACGCCGCACCGGAACCCTCACACCAATCTACATCCGGTTTGCCGAATCAGGACCTTCCCATTTTTCGGCACGATCCTCCAGCAGCGCCACCAGCTCGTCCGGATTCCGGCCTCCGGAGGCGGCGGCGTAGCCCACGAGAAATGCGGTCAGGGGTGCCGCTGGCCGTGAGGGACCGTGCGCAACCTTGCCGATGAGCCGCAACAGCGGCCCCTGGTGAGCCTTGATGAGGTCATCATCGAGCCCCAGTTCTGCGTTGACGGCCTCGAGCCAGCGAGCCATCGCAGCCATTTTTTCCGGATCATCTCGATGAGTCATCGTTCCGCCTCCCCTTGCCAACGCCCGACGACGTCTAGCCAACACTTGTTCGATAGGGACAGTACCAGCCCGTACACCCTGATGGTACAAGGAGCTCTGAGTTCTTCAACCCAGTGGAAACGGTTCCGAATTATTCCTCGGTGACGCTCTCCAGCAAGGCTGCCACCACCCGATTGCGCCGCAAGGATGTGCGCCCGGATGGGCTGAACTTCGCAAGCTGCCACGGCGGTGCGAGGCTCATGTACGTGCTCACCACCACCTCGGGGCTCTCTTCCATTCCGGTACGCAACCACGAACCAATGATGGTGATGAGATTGTGCACCTGCTGCGAAATTGCCATGACCACCCACAACTGTGAGGGCACACCGCCGTCGACATGCTTGACGAAACTCTCGACGTACTCGCTGAACACCTTTTCAAAGTATGCCGAGAGCATCGCCAGCACCACGGACTGTCCATCGGCGGTGAAAACGCGACTGTAGATTTGTTCGTTTGCGCGCGCATGTTCCAACAGCTCGATCATGATCTCACGCCAACGCAAGAGGTAATCGTCGCTGGCATCGTCCAGAATTGTTGCCAGAGGCTCGATCTTCGGTCGAATCTGGCGAATCAGATGGTCCGCGAGAAGCTGAGCGGGAGACTCGGCATGCTTGTAGAAGGTGGTTCGCGCGACCTGAGCCTTGGCCGTCAGTTCGGAAACGGTGATCTGCTCAGCCGGTTTTTCCGCTGCCAACTCGGTGACCGCTCGCACCAGCTGCTCACGAACGCGCTGGAAACGCGGGTCGTCCTCAGGTCTACGCTCAGGTTTGCCCGCCATGAAACTCCTCTTCCGCTACACACCCGAATGAAACCTACATCGAGACAATGTTGGCACATCCGAGATGCCCTGACCGGTCAAATAGGAGGTAAGCCACACAACTCATGGGCGACGTGAACCACGGGAATCGCGAGGGACGTAAGTCACAGGATGTGGTCACTTGACCACCCGGGAGCACGCCACGCAGCACGCGATGGAAGGCGGAGACACTCTCAATCCACACTCGCCCACATACGCAATGCCTTCGTCACGTATTTCCCGCCGCACGGGCTTCCGCCTCAAGTTTTGTGCCTTACGCAACCCCAGGGAATTACGCGCAGAAACTCGCACAAAATAGCCCTTTCGCTGTCAGTTCGGGCATTACTAATGAACACTTGTCGCGCTTGGGACCTTAGGGCTAAGCGACAGCTGTCGCCAATCGCCTAGTGTGCGTACTAGGCAGTGTCTTGAGCCCATGTTCTGGGTCACATGCACTCGCACGAGACACAGGCACAAATTGAAGGAGAGCCATGACGGCAACACTCGATACCAAGGCGGCTACGCCTCAGGCGGGACCAACTCGCCGTTCCTTCCTCAAGTGGTCAGGGGTCGCCGCGGGTACGGCGACCCTCGTTGCGTCCACCACGAATCTGGGAATGCCCACGGTCGCTTCTGCGGACATCAACAACCCCGGGATGCTCGATGCCGACAAGACGGTGTGGAACGCTTGCTTGGCGAACTGCCAGAGCCGATGCGGTTTCCGCCTGCAGGTCAAGGACGGTCAGGTTGTCCGCATTCTTCCCGACAACACCGGTTCCGACGAACTCGGCGACCTGCGCAACCTCGCCTGCGTTCGTGGACGCAATCAGCGTGAGCGCATCTACTCCCCCGATCGCCTGAAGAAACCCATGAAGCGTGCCGGCAAGCGTGGCGAGGACAAGTGGGAAGAGATTTCCTGGGAAGAGACTTACGACACCATCGCCTCGGAGATGAAGCGGGTCAAGGAGACCTACGGCAACGAGGCTCTCTGGTACCACTACGGTTCGGGATCCACCGGCGGCAACATCACCAAGCGTGGCACCTGGCCCCGACTGCTCAACACCTACGGCGGCTACCTCGGCCAATACGGCGATTACTCCACCGCACAGATCACGGCTTCCTACCCGTACTTCTATGGCGCCTGGACCGATTCCAACTCCTTTGAAGACGCCCAATTCTCCAAGCTGCAGGTCATGTTTGGAAACAATCCTCTGGAGACCCGCATGTCCGGCGGCGGCGAGCTCGGCGTGGTCCAGAAGGTTCGCAAGGACTTCAACGTCAAGACCATCGTCGTCGACCCCCGATACTCGGAGACGGCTCTGGCCGCGGGCGACGAGTGGGTCGCCATTCGCCCAACGACTGATGCCGCCCTCATCGCGGGAATGATTCATGTGATGCTGGAGGAGAACCTGCACGACCAGGCCTTCCTCGACAGGTACTGCGTGGGCTTTGACGAGGACCACATGCCCGAGGGCGTTCCCGCTGGCCAGTCCTACCGCTCCTACATCGAGGGCAAGGGTCCCGATGGCACGGAGAAGACCCCCGAGTGGGCAGCAGACATCTGCGGTGTTCCCGCCGATCAGATCCGCCGCCTGGCCCGTGAGATAGCAGGGACCAAGCCCTGCGCCATCACCCAGGGTTGGGGCCCACAGCGCAACGCCACCGGCGAGAATTCCGCACGCGCGATCTTCCTGCTGGCCTGCGCCACGGGCAATGTCGGCATCCAGGGCGGCGGTACCGGTGCTCGCGAGGGCAACACCAAGCTTCCCATCGCTGCCTTCCCACTGTTCGATGGTGAGAAGCCCCCGGTCACCACCCAGATCTCCTGCTTCAACTGGATCGACGCCATCGATCACGGCGAGCAGATGACCGCCACTCATGACGGTGTGCGCGGCAAGGACAAGCTGGATGTGGGCATCAAGCTCATGGTGGTCAACGCATCCAACACATTGACCAACCAGCACAACGATCTCAACAAGTCCTTCGAAACACTTGCTGACGACACCAAGTGCGAGTTCATCGTGGTGATCGACCACCAGCACACCGACACCGCCCGCTGGGCGGACATCCTGCTGCCCTCGACCACCAACTTCGAGGAACTCGACATCATCCCCGGTGGAAACTGTGGTGACACCGGCTACGTCATGTGGGCCGAGCCGGCCATCGATCCGATGTACGACTGCAAGCCGGGCTATGAGATGTGCACCGAGATCGCCAAGCGTTTGGGGATCGAGGAAGAGTTCACTCAGGGCCGTACCCAAGAGGAATGGCGCCAGTACTTGTGGGAGCAGACGAAGGAAAACGTTCCCGAACTTCCCTCGCCCGAAGAGCTCAAGGAGCTCGGCATCTGGCGCAAGCACGCCGAGACCCCGTTCGTTGCGCTCAAGGGCTTCCGTGAGGATCCGGAGGCGAACCCTCTACCCACCGATTCCGGCAAGATCGAGATCTTCTCCAAGAAGCTCTACGACATGGCGCAGACCTGGACCTTCGATGATCCCCAGGACCGTTTGGCACCCATCCCAGAGCAGCTTGTGACGTGGGAGGACTGGAAGGCCGCCCGCGAGAACGAGAAGTATCCGCTCCAGCTCATGGGCCACCACTTCAAGGGGCGCACGCATTCCTCCTACGCCAATTTGCCTCGCAACAAGGAAGCACATCATCAGCGCGTGTGGATCAATCCGATCGATGCCGACGAGCGTGGGATCAAGAACGACGACATGGTCGATGTGTTCAATGACCGCGGTCGCATGCGCATTCCAGCACAGGTGACCCCGCGCATCGCACCCGGAGTCATCTCCGTTCCCCAAGGAGCTTGGTATGCACCAAATGAGGATGGCATCGACATCGGCGGATGCGTCAACTTGCTGACCAAGTATCATCCAACACCCTTGGCCAAGGGCAATCCCTGTAACACGGGACTTGTTCAGATCGAGAAGAGCAACGCCTAGGGACTCTGTCCAAGACTTCAAACGCCGTGGTGGGAGCAGGTATCCCTTCGCTCCCACCACCAGATCTCCAGTTTGAAAGTGAGATAACAATGTCAACCACTCACGCGGAACAGGTGCCCGCGGTTGCCCTGAAAGGGCCCGCACCCGTTGGCACTTCGCGCCGTGCTTTCTTGAAGTGGTCGGGCGTTGCCGCCGGTGCAACCACACTTGTGGCCACCACGACTAGTCTCGGCATGCCGGGGAGCGCTGCCTCAGCAGCAGACGGCATGGCGGACGTGGACAGGACCGTGTGGTCTGCCTGCATCGTGAACTGTGGTTCACGATGCCCGCTGCGCCTGCAGGTCAAGGACGGAACCGTCGTTCGCGTCCTCCCGGACAACACCGGCGACGATACCCTGCTGAACCGTACGATTCGCGCCTGCGTTCGCGGCCGCAACATGCGTCAGCGCATCTACAACCCCGATCGCATCAAGAAACCACTCAAGCGAGTTGCCGGCACCAAGCGCTCCGAGGGCAGATTCGAAGAAATCAGTTGGGACGAGGCGCTCGACCTTCTGGCCGAGAAGCTCAAGTACACGTATGACACCTACGGCCCCGAAGCCATTTACAAGAACTACGGTTCGGGTGTTTGGAACGCACACGTCGCCTACTCCGGCGGCTGGCATCGTCTCCTGAACCTCCTCGGTGGCCATCTGGGCTACTACGGAAACTATTCCTACCTGCAGGTTTCACAGTGCACCAGGTACTTCTACGGCACCTCGGACGAACAGCCCTCCAATTCCATTGAGGATGCGATCGAGAACTCGAAGCTCCTGGTGCTGTGGGGCAACAACCCGCAGGAGACCCGCATGTCCGGTGGTGGTGTCACCTTTACAACGGCTCAGGCAAAGAAGAACGGCCTGAAGATCATCGTTGTGGACCCTCGTTACTCGGATTCCGCATCTGTTCTGGCGGACGAGTGGATCGCATTGCGTCCCGGCACCGATACGGCGCTGATTGCTGGCATGATCCACGTGATGCTGGAGGAGAACCTGCACGATCAGGCCTTCCTCGACAAGTATTGCGTGGGATTCGACGAGGACCACATGCCCGAAGGGGCACCGGCCAACTCTTCCTACCGTGCCTACATCGAGGGCAAGGGATACGACAAGATTGAGAAAACCCCGGAGTGGGCAGCGGAGATCACCGGTGTTCCGGCTGATCAGATCCGCAAGTTCGCCCGCGAACTGGCACTCGCCAAGCCCGCAAACATCACGCAGGGATGGGGCCCGCAGCGCCACGCCCACGGAGAGAATCAGGCCAACGCCATCTACCTGCTCGCCTGTGCGACGGGTAACGTCGGAATCCCCGGCGGTGGCACCGGTGGCCGTGATGGCTACTACTGGCCGGTGACCTTCTCCCTGGACAACGGCGAGAACCCGGTCACGACCTCCATCTCCTGCTACACATGGACCGATGCCATCGAGCGCGGTCCGGAGATGACCGCTCTTGCGGACGGCGTACGTGGCAAGGACCAGCTCGAAACCGGCATCAAGTTCATGATCTTCTATGGTTCGGCCATGGGATCCTCCCAACATGGTGACATCAACCGGACTCGGACCATTCTCGACGACGAATCCAAGTGCGAGTTCATCGTTGGCATGGACAATCAGATGACCTCCACCATGAAGATGTGTGACTTGGTTCTTCCTGATACGACGACGTCGGAGCGTTGGGACCTCGTTCCATCCGAGTACACCGGGGACATGGCGTACGAGATCATGTGCGAACAGGCCATTGAGCCGCTCTACGAGTCACGTACCGCGATTGATGTCACGACGGCCCTGGCCGAGCGCTTGGGAGTTCTCGAGGAATTCGCCGGCGACAAGCGAACCACCGAGGACTGGGCTCGTGAGCTGCAGGCGCTTAGTCACGAGGAGTTCCCCCACATTCCGGAATTCGAAGAATTGCGGGAAATGGGCGTGTACCGCTATCACGATCCCAACGGTCTCTACGTGGGGCTCAAGGATTTCCGTGAGGATCCAGAGGCGAATCCGTTGGGGACGCCGTCGGGCAAGATCGAGATCTATTCTTCGCAACTCGCAGAACTGGCTGCAACATGGGAGTTCCCCGAGGCTCTTCCCGGAGACGAGATCACACCGATCCCGATCCACGTTGCCACGTGGGAGAGCGCCGAAGAGGCTCGTACCAACGAGAAGTATCCGTTGCAGTGCATCAGCCACCACTACAAGGGGCGTACGCATTCAACGTATGGAAACCTCACCAATAATCGGGAGGCCCATCCTCAGAAGATTTGGATCAACGTTCAGGATGCAACGGTTCGTGGCATCGAGAACGGTGAACTCATTCAGGTGTTCAATGACCGCGGTCGCATTGAGGCCCCGGCTCTGGTCACGCCACGTATCGTTCCCGGAGCCATCTCAGTCCCCCAGGGGGCTTGGGTGAACTTCGATGACACGGGTGTTGATCGTGGGGGTGCAGCCAATGTTTTGACATCGCTGCACACAACCCCACTGGCCAAGGGCAATGGTCAGCACACTGTTCTTGTTCAGGTTGAAAAGTCGCGGTAGTAAGACGCAAGGTTTAGGAGTTTTTGTTGTGAGTGTTTCGTTGACGTTGGCGGGGGCTGGTTATGGGTTCTTGTTTGATCAGTCGTTGTGTAATGGGTGTAAGGCGTGTCAGGTTGCGTGTAAGGATAAGCATGATTTGCCGTTGGGGG